>Ga0209061_1000526_pt1 | contig 92651 bp, 79 predicted proteins | sample Coa_R1_10_FD_187157 | JGI IMG/M metagenome (GOLD analysis project Ga0209061, IMG submission 187157) | Surface soil microbial communities from Centralia Pennsylvania, which are recovering from an underground coalmine fire - Coalmine... | ecosystem: Environmental > Terrestrial > Soil >...
AGAACTTTTCCTTTGCCTTGCCTTGGCGACTGGGTGCTCTCATCTCGTGTTCGTCTGCTACCATCACAGTAACAATCCAACGTCACCAGCACACCGGCGGTCAAGATGGCGTTCGTGGAACGCTCTCTGCCAGACCGCACTGGCGGGCAAGTGTAAGCTCCGGTCTGATGCCAAGACCGAGAATTACCAGATCGGCAGCAATTGCCGGATGATCCCCGGCCCACAACCAGCACGACCTGGGCACAGCGCCATTACACTCTACTTCAGCGGCAGCAGAGAATTTCTTTATGAAGCTTGACAGCACGAGCTTGATGCCATGGCGACGCAATTCCTCATGCACGAGAGCCGCCATCTCCGGATCCACCGGCGCCAGAACCTGATCAAGCCCCTCGACAACCGTCACCTGGATTTTCTGCCGGGCTAATTGCTCAGCCATTTCCAGCCCGATGAAACCAGCGCCGGCGATAACGGCATTGCGAACCCCCTCATTTTCAATCCACAGCTTGATCTGATCGGCGTCTTCCAGGGAGCGCAAGGTAAAAATCCCCGGTAGTTTAATGCCAGGCAGATCAGGTACAACCGGCGCCGCCCCTACCGCCAGCAACAGATCGTCATAACTTTCCCGATAGAGGCGGTCGTTAATCCTGTCTTTTACCGTGACAAACCGCGACTCGGCATCGATTGCCAGCACCTCCTGATGCGTACGCACATCGAGATTGAAGCGATCTTTCAGCGATTGGGGGGTCTGCACAAGCAAGCTTTCGCGCCTGGTAATCTCGCCCCCGAGATAATAGGGCAGGCCGCAGTTGGCAAAGGAAACAAAGCCACCCCTTTCCAGCACGACAATTTCGCTGCCCTCGCATAACCGCCTCGCTCTTGCTGCGGCGCTCATCCCCCCGGCAACGCCGCCGACAATGACGATTTTTTTGCGCTGGTTTGAATTAGCAGGATCCATAATTGATTTCTCCCGATTTTTCACTTCTGCCATTCGCACAAATCCATTCTATCGTTAATTGGTTATACAGGTAATCATTCGTCTGGTTGATTCTGAATCGACTGGAGGGATGTAAACTTATTGCCAGCGGCAGCCGGATTGAAAAGCCGTAATATTTTAACCAATCAACGATTTAACGATATTATATCAGCATTCAAATCATGAGCCGCCCTTGTTCTTATATAGATGCCGATCCTGTTTCAATCATCTAAATTAGCTGCCCTGCTGCTGCCGGCTATGCTGTCTGCTCTCGCCCTGACCGGCTGCCAGCAGCCCGCCCGGGAAAAACCAGCTGCGCTCGAGTCAATCAGGGCAAGCGTGATCACTGTAAAGCCTGTGCCTGTCCAGGATTACTCGACTGTTGCGGGCACGGTCAATACGCGCGAGAGAGTGAAAATTGCCAGCAAAATCCTCGGGCTTGTAACCGAGCTGCACTGCCACGAAGGCAGCCGGGTCGGCAAGGGGCAGTTGTTGATAAGAATCGATGACAGGGACGCGCTATCCCGGCTGGATGCTGCTCGCGCCCAACTCACTCAAGCCGAGCACGAGCTGGATGAAGCAGAACAGGAAAGCAAGGCGGCTGAATCAGCCCGCTCTTCAGCGGAAGCCGAATATGAGCTGGCCCGCGATACTTTCAATCGCTATGAAGCACTGTTTAAACGCAACTCGGTGAGCCAGCAAGAATTTGACGGCGCAAATGCCAGGTACAGAACTGCTGCCGCCCAGCTCGCTCAAGCGCAGAACCTGCTGGCGGCGAAGGCTGCCAGGCGCAAGCAGGCGCTTGCTCGCATCCAGGCAAGCAGTGCCGCAGTTAAAGAGGCAAGGGTGTCGTTAAGTTATTCAAGAATTTATGCCCCCAAAAATGGCGTGATTGCCTCCAAAAACGTTGATGTAGGCGATATGGCAACGCCGGGCGCACCTTTGCTTGTGCTGGAGGCGGAGCAGTATCGTCTCGAAGTACCGGTCGATGAGTCTAGAGTCGTACTTATTCACCCGGGCGATCCAGTGCCGGTTAACGTGGAGGCGCTCGGCAAGCGCGGCGTCTCTGCGCCGGTGAGCGAGATGGTGCCGGCTGCCGACCCATCAACTCGCTCGCTTATCATCAAGCTGTCCCTGCCGGATATGCCGGGCCTGCGCTCCGGCATGTTCGGTCAGGCTAATTTCCCCCTTGGCCGCCGGCATGTGATTGCCGTGCCGGCAGCCTCAATAATTAATCGCGGGCAGCTGACGACGGTCTATGTGGTTGACCAGAACGGTATTGCCAGGTTGCGCCTGGTGAAAACCGGCAAGATCTATGGGGACCTGGTTGAGATCCTCTCCGGTCTGTCTGCCGGTGAAACAGTAGTGGTGGGAAGCCTTACCGGCTTGCGCGATGGCGTCAGGGTGGAGATGTGACCGAAAAAAAACAAGGGCTGGGACTAGCTGGTGCGGTCGCGCAGGCGTTTGTTGACTCGAAGCTGACCCCCCTTATCATCGTTGCCTCGATATTGCTCGGGCTGGCGGCGGTAATGCTTCTGGCGCGCGAGGAGGAGCCGCAGATCATCGTGCCGATGATTGACGTGTTTGCTGCCATGCCTGGTGCCAGCCCGAAAGAAATCGAGCAGAGGGTTACCAGGCCGCTGGAGAAGCTGTTGTGGGAGGTGCCCGGCGTCGAATACATCTACTCCACCTCCAGCCCGGGACACTCGCTGGTTATTGTCCGCTTCAAAGTTGGCGAAAATGAAGAAAAGGCCATAGTGCGCCTGAATCAAAAAATGTTCGCCAATTTCGATATCATTCCGCCCGGTGCTTCCGGCCCCCTGGTTAAGCCTCGCTCTATAGATGATGTGCCGATTCTAGCTCTCACGCTGTCCGGTCCCGGCTACGATGAATATTCACTCAGGCGCGTTGCCGCCCAGCTTCATGACCAGATCAAAGACATACCTGATGTCTCAGAAGTAAAGATCATCGGCGGACAGCGGCGGCAGTTGAGGGTTATCCTTGACGCCGCGGCAATGGCCGCATACAATGTCTCACCGCTTGCGGTGGCGCGCATGCTGGAGGGCTCGAACCAGCAACTGCAGGCCGGCAGCTTCGCTTCACAAGACAGGGAATTTGCCGTCGAGACGGGAGATTTTCTCCGCAGCGCCGACGATGTCTCCAGGCTTGTTGTCGGCGTCTTTAACGGCAAGCCGGTCTACCTCTGCCAGGTAAGCAAAATCGAGGACGGGCCGGAAGAGCCAGCCAGCCATGTCATGATTGGACTCGGGCCGGCGGCCATTTTGAGTAAGGATCTATTTGCTCCCGAATCAAAAGCCAATACCGTGCCGGCACAAGCCAGTGGCAGCGTGCTGCCGGCCGTAACCATATCGGTGGCCAAGCGCAAGGGCACCAATGCTGCCCTCATCTCCGAGCTGGTGCAAAACAAGCTGCGGGCGCTGCGCGGCGTGATCATCCCGCACGATTTACGGATCACCATAACCAGGGACTACGGGGAGACAGCAACGGATAAATCCAACGAGCTGCTCTGGCACATGTTGATAGCCGTGATCTCGGTTTCCCTGCTCATTTATTTCGTGCTCGGTCAGCGGGAGGCAATGATTGTCGGTATTGCCATTCCCGTCACGCTTGCCCTCACTTTGTTGATCTTTTACCTTTACGGCTTCACGTTGAACCGGATTACGCTGTTTGCCCTCATATTTTCCATCGGGATTCTTGTTGACGATGCCATTGTTGTTGTAGAGAACATTGCCAGACACTGCGCACTGCCGCAGAACAGGGGCAGAGCCATGCACAAGATTGCCATCGAGGCTGTCGACGAGGTTGGCAACCCAACAATTCTGGCCACCTTTGCCGTCGTTGCCGCCATCCTGCCAATGGCCTTTGTCGGCGGGCTGATGGGTCCTTATATGAGGCCAATCCCGATTGGCGCAAGCTCGGCGATGATGTTTTCACTGGCCGTGGCTTTTATTGTCACGCCCTGGGCCTCGGCACGCTTGCTCAAGCACGAGCATTACCTGGAGATCACCGCTGGCGGGCACAAGGAAGACTGGACCAGCCGCCTTTACCGGCGGCTGATGACGCCGCTTATCCGCCAGCGCTTCTGGCGTAATTGCTTTCTTGCTGGCGTTACCATGCTGCTGATTGGCGCTCTTTCGTTATTTGCCTTGAAGCTCGTGGTTGTAAAAATGCTGCCCTTTGACAATAAAAACGAGCTGCAAGTAATTCTGGACATGCCGGAAGGTTCGACGCTGGAACGTACAGCAGCCCTGGCCAGGGATGTCGGCGCTTATCTAGCAACCGTGCCCGAGGTGACCGATTATGAAATCTATGTGGGAACCGCCGCCCCCTATAACTTCAATGGATTGGTCAGGCACTACTTCTTGCGCTCGGGGCCAAACGTAAGCGACATCCAGGTAAACTTCCTACCCAAAGACAAGCGCAAAGGACAGAGCCACGATATCGCCAGACGAATCCGCCCTCGCATTCAGCAGATAGCCCGGGGCTACGGCGCCCGCCCGAAAGTTGCCGAAGTACCGCCCGGCCCGCCGGTGCTGGAGACACTTGTGGCTGAAATCTACGGCCCTGATTATCAGCAGCAGGTGGAGTTCGCCAGCAAGGTAAAACAGATCTTTGAGACAACTGATGGTGTTGTTGATGTCGACTGGTATGTGGAAGATGATCAAAGCAAGCTACGATTTGTCGTAAACAAAGTCAAGTCGGCCCTGAACGGTATCGCGACCGCAGATATTGCCAGAACCGTCAAACTGGCCGTCGAGGGCTTACCGGCCGGTCTTTTGCATATTCCTCAAGAAAAAGAGGACGTGCCCATTCTGCTGCGGCTGTCCCGCCCCGAGCGTTCCAGCAGAGACGACTTGACAGAAGTGAAAATTCAGGGGCAAGGCAATCAGCTTGTCTCCTTGCGAGAGCTGGCCGCGGTAAAACTTGAACTGGAGGACAAAAGCATCTATCACAAGAACCTGATGCCGGTGGTTTATGTCACAGGCGATCTGGCCGGGAGGCTGGAGAGTCCGGTATACGCCATCTTCCAGCTCGGGGAAAGGATAGCGCAAATACCCGTGCCCGGCGCCTATAAGGTGCAGCAGCTGGTTGCCAGCCTGCCCTTCTCCAACGACCGGCTGGCAATGAAATGGGACGGGGAATGGCATATCACATACGAGGTATTTCGTGATCTCGGATTGTCTTTTGCTGTTGTCCTGGTGTTGATCTACCTGCTTGTTGTCGGCTGGTTTCAATCTTTCAAGGTTCCCCTGGTAATCATGGCGGCAATCCCTTTTTCGCTCGTTGGCATCCTGCCGGCACACTGGCTCCTGGGAGCGTTTTTCACCGCCACCTCCATGATTGGCTTCATTGCTGGTGCTGGCATTGTCGTGCGCAATTCGATTATTCTCATTGACTTCGTGGAATTGCGCCTGAAGGAGGGAATGCCGCTTGAAGAGGCGGTAATAGACGCCGGCGCTGTTCGCTTTCGACCGATGATGCTGACGGCAGCCGCAGTAGTTGTCGGGGCATCGGTCATATTATTTGATCCAATCTTCCAGGGACTGGCGCTTTCGTTAATGGCCGGAGAAGTGGCGTCGCTTTTCCTTTCGCGGATGACCGTGCCGATACTTTATTACCTGAGCGAGAGTAAAGGCAGGACCAGCCCACCCTCTGGCTGATCCATTTTCATTTGCATATATGACTAAACAACGATTCAATGCTATACTTTAATCAGGGCGGACGGGGGCTCAAGGAAGTCATGCTGCGAAAGATTGGAAGTACCAGAGAACCACTGTCGGAGGCAGCTCTTGAGATAGTTGCTGCCCGCTTTCGGGCGCTCGGCGATCCGACGAGGCTGAAACTGGTACAGTTCCTGTTTGAAGGCGAGAAGTCAGTTCAGGAGCTCTGCAGCCGGACCGGCATGAGCCAGGCCAATATCAGCAAGCACCTGTCAATCTTGAGCGAGCAGGGCGTTTTAGCCAGGAGGCGGGAAGGGCTGTTTGCCTATTACAGCATTGCCGATCAAAGCATATACGAGCTGTGCGCGCTGGTGTGCAACTCGCTCAGTGAGAGATTTACCAGGGCGCAACAGGAGTTTCGATCGAGCAGGGCGCTAAAAACGCCTAAGACACGTTGATTGCAGGTGATGTGATGGAAAAGGCAGGAGATTTGCTCTGGGTGGCTGGCATCATTTGCGCCTATTTTGCCTTGCAGCTCTGGATTCTGCCGAAGCTGGGGATACCGACCTGAATGAGCCAAAGCTGCTCGGTCGAGCGGCACAACGGAAACAAGCCGTCCAGGCAGAATGAGAACACGCCCGGCCAGAACTCACGTTGAGCACCATCGCGCCAGTCCTGCTGGCAATTAACGAAGCAACACCGGGAGCGCCGCGCTGATCGAAGCGGCCGGAATGGCCGCCGTTCGGCTCGAAACCAACAATGCCCGGCGGTCGGTAGCCGGTCGTTAAGACAAATACCCATTTCGGATGATTGCCACAGCGGCAACGCATGATGCAATTGCGACCAATCTGGAGTATTAAATACTGGTAGAAAGACACAGATCGCTGAAAGGTAAACATGGCATCGACTGCAGAACGGCTGGCTCGTTATCGGGGACACCTCAGTGTGGCGGCAATGGCCCTCAAGAGCGGCGACTACCATGCCGCAACACGCAACCTGCAGGAAGCTTTCCAGGAAGTTGAAGATGCAGGAATTAGGCTCGACAGCGACGAGCTGCGCCAGCTTTATCATCTGGCCGGCAAAATCTACACAAATACTCAGAGATACGAGGAAGCCGAGCAGGCCTTCAAAAAGGCTCTGGAGCTGAATAACAAAGGCCTTGAAGACGCCAATCGTTGGTCCGATTGCCGGCATCTGGCCGAGGTCTATCGGCTGCAAGGGAAATACGGGCAGTCCCGATCGTTGCACGAGAAATGCCTGGGCGAATTGCAAAAGTCAGGTGATGCGATTGCTCTGGCAAAGACTTTCAGGAGCCTGGGACTGGTACATCTGGAGTCCGGCAATCTCGATGAAGCAGAGCGCTCAATCGAGTCGGCGCTCGCTCTTTTTGAGCGAGAACTGGGAGCAAGAAGCTTCTGGTTTGCCCGTTGCTTAATTACCCTTGCCCGCATTCGCTTTGCCCAGGGCAGAAGGGAGGAATGCAAAAAACTGCTCGGGGATTCGCTCCAGATCATCGAGCCGCTTGTCGGCCCGCACCACCCGCTTCGGGCGCTGGCTTTGGACCGGCTGGCAAAATGCCTGTCCAGCAGCGGCGATGGCGAATCAGCCGGCGAGATCATGGCGGAGGTTCGCCGAATCGACCGGTTCATCTCAGAGCACGACACATAATTGTGATTTTAACGCGTTGGCTTCAACCAATCAGGCAGCCTAAAGATCCTTCCGCGCAAAGCAAACCGGAAATGGCCCCGGATTTGCAGGCCGCGCGCTAAGGTAGAAAAGCTCCCCCATAAATCGTAGAATTAGTGGGTCAAGAGGAGCTTGAAATATGCCCGGACAGACAAGGAAGAAGGACAGCGCCGCTTTTAAAGCAAAGGTTGCCTGAGCCGCTTTGCGGGAAGAAGCCGCGGTGGTGGAGCTTCCCGGCAAGTTCGGTGTCCATGCCGGCCAGATTCAGAAGTGGAAGAAAACAGCAATTGATGGCTTGCCCGCCGTCTTTGAAGCCGGCGGCCATGCAGCTTCGTCTGGGGCGATTTCCGAGGAGGCTGTATTACCAGCCGGCGCCGCCTACCCAGGACACACTGAACTTGCCAAAGTTCAGTTTTTATCCATCCTTGCGAATGGCGCGACGTCTTGCCGTCCGATGGTGCCTTGCAAAAGGGCGGCATAATTGTGCAGTATGGGGAGCATCTCCGGGTGCTCGGCGCTGCCTGTCTCCTCTAGAAGCGTCCTTTCCATGATCGCCAGCGCCTCCCGGAAGCACTGCTCGGCGTCGTCGAAGTTGCCCTGCCTGTGGTAGACGGCGCCCAGGTTGTTGAAGGCGCGGGCGAGCTCGATCTCGGCGCCGTTCAGCTCCTCGACGATGAGGATGGCCCTGTGCAGGAGCCGCTCGGCCGAGTCAAAGTCGTTGCCGGCCAGGCGGATGACGGCCATGTTGCTTAAGATCTCGGCGACAGCCAGATGATTTCCGCCGTAAACGCGCTGGACGATCGGCAGCGTGCTAGCCAGAAGGCTCTCCGCCTGGGAATAGTTCTTACGCTCGAACTGCGCCACGGCCAGATTGTAGAGCGACTGCGCGATCTCCTCGTCGTCGCGCGGCGCTTCCGCCGTCTCGGCTACCGCCTGCTCGATGGCCGGTATCTCGAAGATCACGGTTTCGCCTATCTCCAGCGCGGGCAAGTCCGCACAGGCAGCATTAGTAAGGGGGGGCGCATTAGTCTGCGGCGCGGCATTGAGCATCATCGGCTAGTCTCCTTGCGCGGAACTCCGGGAGTCTATATGCCGGATGTGGAAAAAACGTGTCAGCCGGACTTGCTTTCACCGGCGGAGAACTTGTAGCCCACCCCATGGACGGTGTGGATCAGCGAAGGCCCATCCTTGGAGTCGATCTTCTGGCGCAATCTTTTTATGTAGGTGCGGATCGTCTCCGGCGACGCCTCCGAATCCGAGGCCCAGACCCTGTCCAGCAGCGCCTCGGCGCTGAAAACCTGATTGGGGTGGCGCATGAAGAACTCGAGCAGGGCGAACTCCTTGGGCAGCAGCTGCACCTCCTCGCCGGTCCTGGTGACGCGGTGGGTGTCCCGCTCGAGAACGATCTGACCGTGCTTGAGGACGTTGCCGGTAACAGCCTGCGGGCGCCGCAAAAGGGCGCGCACCCTGGCCGACACCTCGCCGATATCGAACGGCTTGGTCAGGTAATCGTCGGCGCCGGCGTCCAGCCCGGTGATCTTCTCGCCGGTCTGCCCCTTGGCCGTGAGCATGAGAATCGGCGTTGTGCCGCCCGATGAGCGGAACTGCTTGCACACCTCCACCCCCGGCATGCCCGGCAGCATCCAGTCGAGAATGATCACGTCGTACTTGTAGAATCGCAGGCGGTCGAGCGCTTCGGCTCCGTTGGTCACCACCTCGATCACGTGGTGGTCGCGCGACAGATACGCCCGGATCGGATCGGAGAAATCCGCCTCGTCCTCGACGATAAGAATCTTGGCCATCTTCAGATAATCTCGAATTGCAAAGTGACCGGGCAGGACCCCAGCGGCTGCCTGTTGTTGACCAGAAGAATCGCTAAGGCCTCCATTGCCAGGTCCGAAGGATCGTGGGTTGCCATACAGTTGTGCCACGCGGGCAGCCCGATTAAATCATATGGCACGTCACAGGCAACTGTCACGCGCTCGTGGCTGGTCTCGCAAAGCAAGCGCCCGAGCTCGGCCTGCCCCTCGTGGGCCAGCAGGCGGAATGTCAGATAAATGACCGCTTTATCCTGACAGAAGTCCGCCAGGGCGCGGCACTCGGCCGGGGAAGGATTGAGCGGGTAGCGCTTGTTCGTTATCCGCACGTTGTCCAATGCTCCCGGCCGCGAAAGGAGCCGTGAGAGCTCCCCGGCCAGGTTGAGCCTGTAGCGCCCGTGGTCGGGCGCCAGCACCACCCACTCACCGGCGAGCCTGGGCGCGCTTCCCCTGAGGATGGACACGGAGAGCTCGGAGGTCTCAAGGGCCAGCGCTCGCCCGCCGGCAAGCGATTGCTCCAGCTCGCCGGCCAGATCATCCAGCCTGGCGGGCGAGCCGGCATCGAGACGGGGATCGCGGGCCAGCGCCAGCCTTGCTTTACCGATCCTGGCTGCCGCGCCCGCCAGCCAGGACTCGCCAATCCGTCCCGCCTTCACGGCCTTCGCTATCGCCCGGTGGCATTCCCGGGCCTCCTGAGCGCTGCCCAGGGCAAGCAGCTGTTCGGCGCCGGCGGCCACTGCCATGACGGCCGCCTCGGCGAGCCCCCACCTGTCGGTCACGGCCTTCATGAGCAGGTCGTCGGTCACCACCAGCCCGTCGAATTTCAGGTAGCCACGCAGCAGGCCGCCGATGACGCGCGGAGAGAGGCTGGCCGGCAGGGGCTCCCGGTCGATGGCCGGCACCCAGATGTGCCCGACCATGACCGCCTGCGCCGCCGCCAGGGCCGGGTCTGTGGCGCAGGTGCGGAAAGGCATGAGCTCCCGTCGCCACAGCTTGCCGGCGTCGGCGTGATTGACGGCCAGGTGCGTGTGCGAGTCCTCGAGCGTGTCGCCGTGCCCCGGAAAGTGCTTGGCCACGGCCAGCAATCCCGCGCGCTTGATGGCGATCGCCACGGCCAGCCCGAGGGCGGCTACCGTTTCCGGCTGCGAGCTGAAGGAGCGGGTGCCGATTACCGGGTTGCGCGGATTGCTGGCGATATCGACTGTCGGCGCCAGCAGGCAGTTCACCCCGGCCAGCTTGAGCTGGCGGCAGCTCAAGGCCGTGATGTCGCTGACCGCCGCCAGGTTGCCCCTGGCCGCGAGCGCCATCGGCGACGGCAGCGGGGTCAGCAGGTGATCGAAGCGCTGCACGGCGCCGCCTTCCTGGTCGACCGCCACCAGCGGCGCGCCGTCGTAGCTTTTGTGAATGGCAGCTGTGAGGCGCAGGAGCTGCGGCAAGGAGACGGCATTCTCTTTGAAGAGCGTGACACCGGATATGATACCGGCGCCCAGCATCGCCGCCGAGTCTTCATCGAGCTCGGGGCCGGGCAACCGGCCTATGATGAGCCTGCCGACGGCTTTGTCGAGCTTGCTTGATTCAGGCACGCTGCGGCTCTCCTTTTGGCCCGACTAGCTGGTAGAGCTCCACCTGACGCTGCCGGCCCTTTATATTGAAGGAGCCCAGCCACTGGAAATCGAAATGACCGGCCGCCAGCGTGTGCGTGGCGCCGTCGACGACAATCGCCCCCGGAGCGCTTTCCGGAATCAACTTTTCCAGATGGTAAGCCAGGTTCGCCGTGTCGCCTATGAGCGCGGGGTTGGCCTCGGCGTGCCCCAGCATCCCGGCGGCCACCGGCCCGGTGGCCAGCGCCATGTCCAGCTCGAGCTGGTGATCGACGAAAGGCCAGGTGTCCTCGCGCCGGGCAAGCTCGGCGACCAGCGCCTTGAGCTTGAGCGCCGTCTGGCAGGCTTGAAAGGCGTGATGGGCGGAAGAAGCGGTCTCCGCGCTCTGCCAGTAGGCCATGATCGCATCACCGGCGATCTTCTCCAGCTCGCCGTAGTTTCTCCTTATCTCGTCCTGCAGGGGGCGAAACACGGCCTGCGCGGCCAGCATGACCACGCCCGGCGTCTCGGCGTACCTCTCCATGAGGGTCGTGAAACCCCTTATGTCGCCGACCAGGATGGTGGCGTTGATCAGGTTGATGCGCAGGTGCGTCTGCTCCTGCTCTTCCTGCTCCCGGGTGATGTCGCCGTCGCAGTCCGGCAGGTGAACGAGCAGATCGACGTGGGCGATCTTGATCCGGTCACCGCTTCTCAGCAGGTACTCTCTGCCCGGCGTCAGCCTGTCGCCGTTGAGCTTGGTGCCGTTGGTGCTGCCCGCGTCGCGGATCGTCCAGCCGTGGCGGGTTGGGCTGATATCCGCGTGGTGCCCGGAGACCTCCGGCGCCGGAATCACCAGCCTGCGGGTGTCGCCTTCCCCCGTTCTGCGCCCGATCTCCAGCACCTGACCCGGCTTCAGCTCGACCGAAAAGCTATCCGGCGAGTCCGGATAGACGGTAATACTGCCGGTGAACATTTTTTCCCACGCGCCCTATGCGTCAGACGAAGCATTCCGCCGGTAGCTATTATAGCCAGCGGGCGATCTGGCAATGCGGTTTCCGGCAGCCGGGGCATGCCCCGCGCCGGCGAGGCTACGGGGCGGCGATCCCCTGCGCTTCGGCCAGGGCGTGCTTGAGCGCGTCCACCTTATCCAGGCGCTCCCACGGCAGGTCGAGATCGGCGCGCCCGAAGTGCCCGTAGGCAGCCACGTCCTGGTAGAACCGGCCGCCGCGGACCCTGGGCAGCGTGCACAGATCGAACCGCGAGATTATCGCCGCCGGGCGCAGATCGAAGGTGGCTCCGACGATGTCCTCGATGTCGTCGTCGGGCAGGATGCCGGTGCCGAAGGTGGTGACGTGCACCGAGACCGGCCTGGCGACGCCGATCGCGTAAGCAATCTGCACCTCGCAGCGCGTCGCCAGCCCGGCCGCGACGATGTTTTTCGCCACGTGGCGCGCGGCGTAGGCGCCGCTGCGATCGACCTTGGTCGGGTCTTTGCCGGAGAAGGCGCCGCCGCCGTGACGGGCATAGCCGCCGTAGGTGTCGACGATAATCTTCCGGCCGGTAAGACCGCAGTCGCCCTGGGGCCCGCCGACGACGAAGCGTCCGGACGGGTTTATCAGATAACGGGTCTTGCTGTCCGGCTTGATCGGCAGATCCGCGAACACCGGCTCGATGACCTGCTGTTTGAGATCGGCAGCGATGCGGTGCTGCAGCTGCTCGTTGTCCGTTATGCCGTCGATCGCCGGATCGTGTTGGGTGGAGACGACGATCGAATCAACGCGCAGCGGGCGGTCTCCCTCGTACTCGATTGTCACCTGGGTCTTGCCGTCCGGGCGCAGGTATTTGAGGATGCCCTTCTTGCGCGCCTCGGTCAGGCGACGGGCGATGCGGTGGGCCACGGAGATTGGCATCGGCATGAGCTCGGGCGTCTCGTCGCAGGCGAAGCCGAACATCATCCCCTGGTCGCCTGCTCCTATCTCATCGATGGCGTCGCTGGATCCCTGCGCTCGCTGCTCGAGGGCCCTGTTCACGCCGCCGGCGATGTCGGCCGACTGCTTGTTGATGGCCAGCAAGACCGAGCACGTGTCGGCGTCAAAGCCGCCCGAGCCTTCGCCCGCATAGCCGATCTCCTTCACCTTCTCCCGCACCAGCTCCATGATGTCCACGTTCGCCTTGGTGGTGATCTCGCCGGAGACGAAGACCAGACCGGTTGAGACAGCGCACTCGGCGGCCACCCGCCCCTTGGGGTCCTCCATCAAAATGGCGTCCAGGATCGCGTCAGATATCTGATCGCAGACCTTGTCCGGGTGCCCCTCGGTGACGGATTCCGACGTAAACAGGTAACGGTGTGTCAAGGTCGCTGGTCCTCCTCTGGATTGCCGATCCGCTGTGCGCAAGCGCGGGCGACGGGCAAATGAGCTAGTGTTCCCCGCCTGCCTGTTTTGGTAAAACCCGGCTAACGATGCGCTCTTCGGAGCCTCTGGAGTTATGCTATCACCTTTTCCCGAGCGGGAATTAGATCCTATTTAATGGACCGGCGGCAGTGCGAGCCCGGCGCCGTGGACTTCCTTATCCGGCGAGCGCCGCTGCTGCCGGTGAATTACCGCCCTTGCCGATCAATTATTGCGCTTACGAATAACTTATAATGATATCGGTTAGTTTCGGGCGGTTGCCGCCTCTGGCTGTGGCTGGTGGAGTGGCACGCGAGTTGGCCCCTGCGTTTGCCCCATCCCTCTTCAGACGAGGCTTAAATGGCCACACCATACAGCCAGAAGAGCGACCGGGACCTGGTTCTGGCCTGCCAGCGGCGGGAGCCGGCCGCTTTCGAGGAGCTTGTAAAGCGCCACCAGCGGACTGTCTACGCTCTTCTTTATCAGCTGGCCCCCGAGTGGAACGACACCGCCGACCTCGCCCAGGAGGTCTTCATCCGCATCTGGCGGTCGATCAACAGCCTGCGCAACCCCTCCTCCTTCCGCTCCTGGCTGACCCAGATCGTCACCAACCTGTTCTACGATGAGCTGCGCCGGCGCCCGCGCCGCCTGCCGACCATCTCCATGGACGAGAGCTACGAGGGTGAGGACTCGGACGAGGGGGCCACCCGGGACATCCCCGACGAGTCCGCCCGGCCCGACGACGTGGTTCTCAACCGGGAGGTCTCCGAGGTGATAAGGGAATCCATGGCCCGATTGCCGGAACAGTTTCGCACGGCCATCGTCTTGCGAGAGGTGGAGGGATTAAGCTACGAGGAGATAGCCATCTTAACCAAGACCGAGATGGGGACGGTGAAGTCGCGCATCGCGCGCGCCCGGTCGAAGCTCCAAGAGATGCTTAAGCCTTATCTGGAGAGCACTCCAACTAGCGAGGTTTCCGGCTAATGGTCGGTCGTTGCACAGAAGTCGCCGCGGATCTGTCCGCCTTTCTGGACGAACAGCTCGAGCCGGTAAAGGTTGAGCATGTAAGCGCTCATCTTGCCGAGTGCGAGCAGTGCCGCAAGCAGTTCGAGAGCCTGAAGGCCGTCGACCGGTTGGTCTCCAGCACGAGCAACATGCCGGTGCCCGATCTCTGGGAGGCCATTTCGGGAAAGTTGCCCGGCACCTGCGAGGTGATTCAGGAGGATCTGTCCGCCTACCTGGACGGCGAGCTGCCGCTGGCGGCCCAGGAGGGGGTCAACGAGCACCTGAAGGGCTGCGAGCCGTGCCGCCATCAATTTAAGAGGTTGAACGCGACCAATCACCTGATTGCCAAGGGGCTGGAGCTTCCCGCCGCCCTGAAAGTGGACCTCTGGGCCGGCGTCAAGGCCCGGCTCAACGAGGACTGCGCTCTTATCCTGAGCGAGCTTTCCGTGTATGTCGATCAGGAGGTGGCCACGTTGCGCCACCGGGCGATCACCGCCCACCTGCTCGATTGCCCGCCGTGCCAGCACCGTTTCAACGAGCTTTCCAGGGTCGGCGACTTCGTGCGGGCCCACTACCAGCCCAGGCTGTCCGAGGACTTCGACCTCTGGCCCGAGATCAAATCCAAACTGCAGGTGGTGCCGCTGGTGGCCAGGGAAAAGGCGAAGCCCCGGCTCGCCCTGGCACACCGGATGGCCGTGGCAGCGGTTGCCGTGGTGGTGGTTCTCACCGGCACGCTGGTCTCCATGATGATGATGAACAACGCGGTGAGAGTTCATCCGGTAAGCGCCGAGACTTACCTTCTCGAATCTGCGATGATGGAGCCAGCGGAGAGTGCAGAGGCGGTCGTGTATGACGGTCAATAAAAAACCAGCCCTGGCCCTGGCGTGCGTGGTCGGTCTTTGCACCGGCGGGCAGGCGGGCGCCGACGAGCTGCGCATGTGCATCAACTGGCAGAGGCTCAACCTCACGCCCCAGCAGTCGCAGCAGATCCAGGTGCTGGAGCAGCAGTGGAACCACGACTACATGGAGATCCAGCCGTCCATTGTCGAGGAGCAACGCAAGCTGACCAGGCTCCTTTCCGATCCCAAGTCGGACCCGCTGGAGATCATGTCCTTGCAGCAATCGATCGCCCGCAAGCGGGAGCAGCTGCGCGCCGCGGCCACCACCAACTACCTGCGCAAGCGGCAGCTTCTCAACGAGGACCAGCAGCACGGGCTGGAGTGTATGATCCACCAGGCCGTGGTCGAGCGGCAGCGGGCGACGAGCCCGGCCATGCAGACGGACGTCATGCCCGACCACATTCAAAGCCTGATCCAGCGGGTGCGCAACATCTGGACCGGCGGCGGTTATTGAGCGCGCCTCCGGGGCCCGAGGATGCGCCACCACAGGTGGTGCGAGTTGCCGGCGCTTCCAGGTTTCAAAACTTGTCGAACCGGCTGCCCGATGGTATGCCGGCGGGAAAATCCTTGTAAGATCAAGACCGTTGCCGACCTTGCAGGAGGGCTTGTCATGGCTGAAAAGAGGTTGACCGGCACCAGGATTCTCATGGTCATCGCTCCCGATCAGTTCCGGGACGAAGAGCTGCTCGAGCCGAAGAAGATCTTCCTCGAGGAAGGCGCCCAGGTGGTCGTTGCCAGCACCAGGGACGGCGAGGCGAAGGGCATGCTCGGCGCCCGCTGCCAGCCGGACACGCTGCTGGCGAAAGCCAGCGCCGGCGATTACGACGCCATCGTCGTGGTGGGCGGCATGGGCTCGCCCCAGCATCTCTGGGACTGCGCCGACCTGCACAGGCTGCTTAAGGAGATGGACAGGGAGGAAAAGGTGATAAGCGGCATCTGCCTTTCCGGCGCCGCCCTGGCCCGCGCTGGCGTGCTGGCTGGCAGGGAGGCGACCGTCTGGCCCGCCCCCGAGTCGCTGGCCGCGCTCAACGCGGGCAAGGCCCGCTACAAAAAGGAGCCGGTTGTCTGCGACGGGCGCGTGATAACGGCCAATGGACCGGAAGCGGCCCGTCAGTTCGGACAGGCGATTGTCAAGGAGCTGGCCAGGCGGCTGTCCAGGGTTTGAGGGCATGATCAGATTCAAGCTCAAGGCGGCCGTGGAAAACGCCGTTGAAAAAGCGATCGCCGCCGGCCAGCTTGGGGAGCTCAAGGACGCGCCGGCCGCCGTCGTCATCGAGAAGCCCCGCCTGCCCGAGCACGGCGATTTTGCCTGCGGTGTGGCCCTGAAAATGGCTTCTGCCGCCCGCATGTCGCCGATCAAGATTGCCGAGGCCATTTTGGACCGGATCGAGGTTCCCGCCCGCTGCGTAGCCCGGATGGAGGTGGCGCAGCCGGGATTCATCAACTTTCGCCTGAGCGTCGGCTGGCTCGAGGAGGCGCTGCGGGAGATCCACCAGGCCGGCGCGGATTTCGGGCGCTCATCGTCCGGGCGCGGGCAGCGGGTCTTGATCGAGTATGTCTCGGCCAATCCGACCGGCGACCTGCACATCGGGCACGGGCGCGGCGCCGTATATGGCAGCTGCCTGGCCAATCTGCTCAAGTTCGCCGGCTACGCGGTCGAGCAGGAGTTTTACCTGAACGACACCGGCGAGCAGATGCTGACCTTCGGGCGCTGCGCCTGGGCAGCCTATCAGCGGCGTCTGGGCAAGCGGGTCGATTATCCCGAGGACGGCTATCCCGAGGATTCGCTTGCCCGGTTCATCGAGGCGGTCGTCGCCCGGGAAAAGGACAGGTGGCTTTCGCTTCCCGCCGAGGAAGGGCAGCGCAAGCTGGGCGAGCTGACCAGGGACACGATAATCGAGTGGCAAAAAGAGCTTCTCGCCCGGCTGCACATCGAGTTCGACCGCTGGTATTCGGAGCTTTCCCTCCACGAGCGGGGGGCGGTGGAAGCGGTTCTCCAGCGTTTCGCCGAAAGCGGCATGAGCTACGAGGCGGAAGGAGCGCTCTGGCTCAAGGCCAGGCAGCTGGGCGACGAGCGCGATCGGGTGCTCCGGAAAAGCGGCGGCGCCACAACCTATCTGGCGGCTGATGCCGCTTATCATCTGGACAAATACGAGCGCGGCTACGACCACCTGATCACCATCTGGGGAGCCGACCACCACGGGCAGGTGCCGGGACTGAAAGCCTCCGTGCAGGCGCTCGGGAAGGATCCGGCCAGGCTGGAGGTGATCCTGACGCAGATCGTCAACCTGCAGCGCGAGGGGCAGATGGTGCGGATGTCCAAGCGGCGGGGCACCGTGGTTACCCTGGCCGAGGTCATGGACGAGGTGGGGGTCGACGCCGTGCGCTACTATCTGGCCGAGTCCAATCCGCAAAACCCGATTAATTTCGATCTGGAGCTGGCCAAACAGACCAGCCGCGAGAATCCGGCCTTCTATATACAGTACGCCCACGCTCGCTGCTGCGCCATCCTGCGCCGGGCTCTGGAGCCGCGGGTCAACAGCGACACCGGCGCCGAGGAGCCGCCGACGGTGTCGCAGGCGGAATGGCGGCAGTGGTGCGATCTCTACAAGAGCTCAACCGAGGTCTTCGCGCCGATCTTCGAGGAGGATCCGGAGATCTTCGCCCACCAGAAGAATTTGATCATGCGCCTGCAGGACCTGCCCGAGGAGGTGGAGGAGGCGGCAGCGACCCGCAGCCCGGGGCGCCTGGCCCGCTACGCATTTGATGTCGCAAATGATCTACAAAAGTTTTACGAGGTCTGCCGGGTGATTACCGCCGACGCCGCAGTGACCAGGGCCAGGCTCGGGCTGATAGTTGCCACGAGGCAGGTGCTGGCCAATGTGCTGGGAATAATAGGGGTGACGGCACCGGAGCGGATGTAAAGCGCTGTTTGGTCGGAGACCGGGCAAGGGCGCGGGGCCGGTGGAGGACCGGAAGCCGTGCGGGTGACTACCGGAGTATCCCTCGTGGGTGTAGACTGAAAGAGGGTAGTCAAGGAGGGGACAGCGGGAAGTCAAGGTCTCCGGGTCCGGCGGGGCTCGCCCGCCGGGTCGAGGGTGCAATCGAGTAGCGCGCTGGGCCACCGCAGCGGGTGCGGCGCTTACATAAGGAAAAAAGCATGTACATGGAACAAAAGTTTTCCCTGGACCTTACGCCCGAAGAGGGGATCCTGCTTTTAACCGGTGCCAGATTGCTCGACAAGCTCGTGGCCGGCATTAGCATCCATGCAAAAGATCGCGACGAGCTGATAAGGGAGATCATCGCCAAGATCTCCAACCACATTCCACCGGCTCTGTCCGGGCTTTCCGACGAGATCGCCGAGGCGATCGTCGAGTCGGTGCTCGGCGCCGTCGAGCTCGAGGAAGACGACGAGCTGGCGCGCGAGGCGGCTTCCACCGATATGGCTGAGCTGGAGGCCGAGCAATCGCCCTGCAATTACCCGATGTACGCTATCGACAGAACCTTGCCGCTGCTCGAGCAGGCCGTTATCAGCCACAAGACGGTGAGAGCCCATTACTACAGTTTCGCCCGTGAGTCGGTGGATATGATTACCCTCAATCCCCTGGCCATCCTCAAGGAAGGCGGGCTGTGGAAGATGGTGGCATACTGCCACGAGCGGGGCGAGGTCATGATCTTCCGGGTCGACCGCATCAAAGAGCTGCTGGAGACATCGCGCCACTTCGAGGTGCCTCCTGATTTCAACCCGCGCCGCCAACTGCCGTTTGCCAGCTGACACGCTGAGGGTCCTGATTGCGCCCACGGCCTACAAGGGGACGCTCTCTCCCTGTGCCGTCGCCGGGGCTATCGCTGCCGGTGCCCGGCAATCGGGGCGGCGCCTGCAGTTGACCATTGCGCCTGTCGCCGACGGCGGCGACGGCACGGTCGAGGCGCTCCATCAGTGCCTGGGCGGTGACCTCTTTGAGGAGACGGTGCTGGGCGCGCTGGGGGGCAAGCAGACGGCGCGCTGGCTGCGTCTGCCCGCGGTGGCCGTGATCGAGCTGGCGTCGGCGTGCGGCATAGCCGGGATCGCCCGGGAGTCTTTGTCCCCGCTCTACGCCCACACTTACGGGCTCGGCCAGGTAATCCGCCGCTGCCTTGCCGGTGGCGAGAGGAAGCTCGTGGTGACGGTGGGAGGCAGTGCCTCCACGGATGGTGGCACCGGCGCCCTGCGCGCGCTGGGGGCCAGATTCCTGGATGCCGCCGGGTGCGAGCTGCCGCCGGGCGGTGGCCCTCTGGTGGATCTCCACCACTGCGATCTGTCCGCACTGGTCCGGCTGCAGCCGCTCACCGAGCTCGCGGTGGCGACCGACGTGCAAAATCCGCTGCTGGGAGACAACGGCGCCGCCTTCGTCTTCGGGCCGCAGAAGGGCGCCAATCGCTTTCAGTGCCTGCTTCTCGAGCAGGGGCTGGCAAGGCTGGCCGACCTTATGGAGCAGGCGACCGGCAGCAGCAGGCGAAACGAGCCCGGCGCTGGTGCCGCCGGCGGTGCGGCCTTCGGGCTGGCCTGCGCGCTTGGAGCCCGCATCATTCCCGGGTTCCAGTGGATAGCCGGGCTGATGGATCTCAAGGAGAAGGTAAGCGCCTGCGATCTGGTCATCGGCGGTGAAGGCAAGCTCGACCGGCAGCTGTCCATGGGCAAGGCGGTCGGAGAGCTGGCGGGCATGTGCAGGCAAGCGGGCAAACCGCTGTGGGTCCTCGCCGCCGCGGTCGAGCCGGGCGTCGACTGGCGGGCTTACGGGATCGAGAAAGCGGTGGCCGTTCCCCGCCGGGGCGAGATGGTCGACCGTGAAGATCTGAGCGGGGCCGCGCGGCAGCTGCTCCTGGAGCTGCCTTGATCCTGAAGAGTTTGTCTTCTCAAAGGCGGGCGGAGCGGAAGCAGACCGTCAACGCCAGGGGCGCCGGGATCTTGCCCGCCTGACAGGCGGGGGTGCGGTGCTGACCCGCCGGGGAGTCCGGCTTGCCCATCCCGAGCGATTACTTGCCGAGGCGGCGGCGGAGCAGTTGCGAGAGATCGGGGCGCAGCGAAGACGGTGCCAGCGCTTCGGCGCTGGCACCGGTCAGGTCGGCCTGCGGCAGGGTGGCGGCCGCGGCGGCGCCGGAGGCGGGCAGCGAGGCTATTGGCGCCGGGGCCGGCTGGGTGATGGCGGTGGAGTCGGGGGCCAGCGGCGCCGCCGGTGTAACGGCCTGCGGCGCCGCCTGCGGGATCGCCTGCGACAACGCCGGCGCCGCCGGCGCGCTGGAGGCGATCTGGCTGGGGGCGCCGCCGGGCAGGGTCAGCTCCTGGCCGGGGTGGATGAGCTGCGGGTTGGCGCCGATCAGATCGTGGTTGCCCTGGTAGATCTCTTTCCAGTGCTGCCCGCCGCCCAGGTGATCGCGGGCGATGTTCCACAGGTTGTCTCCGGGGGCCACGACGTACCTGGCCCCTTCGGCGGCGCCCGAGGCGATCTCCGGTCCGGCAGGCGGGAGGTTTATTGTGACGCCGGTGTGGATGAGGTCCGGGTTGCTTCCCAGCAGGCCGGCGTTCAGCTTGTAAATCTCCTGCCATCGCGCCGCCGACCCGAGATGATCGCGGGCGATGTTCCACAGGCAGTCGCCGGCCCTTATGGTGTAGCTCGTGCTGCCGGCATCGGCGACCGGCGTGCCGCTGTCCGTGCAGGCCAGCGGCTTGTCCTGGTGAGTGGCCTGTTCGGCCGTCTGGCCGTTGCCCGGAGTGCGCGCCGTCTTGTGGGCCGGCTCGTGGTGGCTCGCCTGGTGACGGGCGGCCACCGCATGGTGGGCGGCGTGGCCCTGGCCTGCCGGGTGAAGGAGCGAGCCGCGGGAAACCTCGTCGATGCCGGCCCCGCTCGCCGCCACGGCGCCCGGTTTGGTCTGGTGGGCGAGGTGGTCGAAGGCGTGCCTGGCGTGCACGGGCGCCGGCACCTTCACGCCCGGCAAGGTCAGCTGCGTGGCCTTCAGGCCCTTCATGGCCTGGCCGGCGGTCTCGGCACCGGCACCAGTCGGCATGCTTGCGGGCGGCTCGCCGCCCACCGGGGTGAGCGAGGCGGAGTCGAAGCTGCCCGGGCCCAGAAGAGAGCCCTTTTCGGGTGGGCTCACCGGCTCGCCCATGGTCGAGGACGGGTGCGATGCCAGAAGCCTGTGCTCTCCCAGCTGCTGCGAGACGGCGCCCGATGGTCCGAGGCTGCTGCCGCCGTCCACAAGCGGCCTGCCCGGCGAGCCCAGGTGATAGCCGGCCGGCCCGGAAAGTCCGGGGCCGCTCATCACGCCGTCACCAATCCTGGCCACCGCCGGCAGCGCCTGCGCATGGCTGGCAAGCGGGCTGGCGCCCACGTTGAGCGAGCCGGGCAGCGACTGCGTGCTGCCTGCCGCCGGCGATGAGGATGCCTGGGTAAGACCTCCTTTGGATCCGAACTGATCGTTGAAGAGCCTGTGCTCGCCGGCCAGGTAGTTCATCTGCGCCTGGCTGGACTGCTCGGGCCCGGAGACGAAGGGGCCCTGCCCGCCGCCCGCCTGGCCGTGTGTGGCGGCGCCCTCGAAGTGCGGGTCGCTGAGCTTGTACTCGCCGGAGCACTGGAGCGGGTTCTTCGCCAGGTGCTCGCCGGCCGACGGGCTCAATTTGCCGGTCAGCGCGTCGGCGCCGCCGGCGGCGTGCGTGAAGTTGCTGGTTGCGTTGTGACCGAGCAGGTTGAGTGAGTCCTGTGGCACAAGCGAGAAATTGGCCGTCAACTCCGAGCCGGCCGTGCCGGCTGCAGATGCGAGGGCGGCCTGCGCGTGCTCGAGCACGTGCGTCAGGTCGAGGGAGCCCAACAGGCTCAGGTCGGGATTGAACAGGTGCCCGAGCGCCTCAAAAAAGGAGTTCATGATCCCTATATGGCCGGGCAGCCGCATGATCAGCTGAATGATGGGCGACACCGGCTCGTTGGCGCCGGGAACCATGGCCATCGCCGCCGATTCGCCGCCGGGCACAAGGGCGGGGGCGGCGAGCACGCGGGCATCGGCAACCGGCACCTGGAAGAACGAGTGCGCCCGGGTCACCTCGGCCGGCGAGGAGAGCTGCGATTCGATGCCGGCGCTAAAGGCCGCTTTGCCGAGTTCGCTGCTGCCGGTGGCGGGGGTCGGGCCGTCTACCCCGAAGTGCGGGCTGGAGAAGCTCTGGGAAGGTCTGTAAAAAGGCGACATCGGCGGTGCGAACCCACTTGAAAAGCCAGGAATAATCTACGCTCTGCCCGGTTTGAAGTCAAACCTTTTTTGGGAAGATTCCCACCTCGACAGGGGGAGATCATGGTGAGACCACCATATCTAATCGCCTGGTCCTGACAATTGCGTGAAATTGTCGCCGCCGAGCGCGCCGGCCCGGGCCCGGCTAATATAATTAATGCGCAGCCCTGATCTTTTGCCGGTTTCATGAATAGATTGCCGAAGCGCGTTGTCCAAGCCCTTTCGCTCTTGCTGGCTCTCGGCTGGCCGATTGATCAAGCGCCTGCTGCTCCGGGCAAGGGGAGAGCCGACCACGCGGGTTCCCGGGCGGCCGCCCCCGCCCACGAGGCCGCCGGGAAGCCGGCGGCGGCCAGGCCGGAGCCGTCCTCGCCCTCGCTTGCCGAGGCCGCCCAGGCCTTCAAGTCCGAGCCCACCGACGCGGGCTTCGGCGATCTCTTCAAGGCGGTAAGAACCCTGCTTGTCCACGCGGGCGGCGGCGATCCGCAGGCGGTGATAAAGGCCAACCCCGCGCTCGCGGATCTCGGCGTCAAGGTGGTGCCGGCAGGGTCTGCCAGGATCTGGACCTTTCCCCGCATCTCCCAGTGCCAGGCCGTTTTCGTGCAGTGGACGGAGACGCGCACCCGCTTGATTCCTGGCGGGCGGCGCCGGCGCCGCAAGCTGGTCGCCGTGTCGGTGCCCAGGGTGGAGTCGCTCAGCCTGCCGTCCGGGGTGGTGCTCAAGGATGCGAGGATGCTGGATCTATCCGAAGGTGAAAAGTCCGCCCGGGCCCGCTACCTGATAGCGGTCGGCAGCAAGCGCGGCGCCGGCGGCATGTGGCTCGCCTCCTACAGGCTCGGGACCGACGGCTGGCGGGCCGATGAGGCGCCGCTTGCCGATATACCCCCTTACCTGACCAGCAACATGTCGGGCGTCATCGGCTTTTCCGGCCAGGACCTCCTGGTGACGGTCACGCCCGGTGCGCCCCTGTCGGGACGGGAGACGGCGGCCGACCAGAAGCTGCCGGAGCCCGCCTCCTCGACATACAAGCTGGTCCTGCGCCTGGTGGGCGGCAAGTTCGAGCTGGAGGGCCGGCCGGCCGAGGACACGCCCTACAACGCGGTCTGGCAGTTCGTTCACGCCTGCGAACAGGGGTGCAGCGATCTCGCCAGGGCCTGGCTCGTCGACCCGCACCTGATAAGCATTCCCAAGTACATCGGGCTGGCGGCCGGCAACGCCGGGCAGCCTTCCAGGCTCATCAACATGTCCGGCGCCCCCGCCGGGCTTTACCGCTACCGGCTGGTCACCTTCGGGCGTTATGATCTGATCCTGGATGCTGCCCGGGTGAAGAACAAGTGGGCGATCAAGGCGATCTTCATTGCCCCGGCTGACGCTTTCCTGCAGAAGGTGGCCCGGGGCCTGTCGCCGGCGCCGGCCGCCGAGGCGCCGGCGCTACCCGAGGGCAAGGAGAAGGACGGGGCCACATCCAGGTAAGATGAGCAAGCACCAAGAGCCGCCTCCAGGAGATGAGCTCGTCGAGCAGAGGAGCTATCTCTCATACGCCTACGTCTACCGCACCTACGCCTATCGCGAGACCCTTTTCTCGGAGTTCGACCGGCTGGTGGAAGAGGGCAAGGTCTTCGACGGGCTGATAATCGATCTCCAGCAGACCGGCTACTCGCTGCCGCTCGATACGCTGGTCAAATTCCACGGCTACGGGCGGCGGCTCCTGAAGCCGCAGGGGGTCCTGCTTTTTGTCAAGACGGACGGGGCGATAACGCTGACGCGCGACGACCCGGCTGGCGGCTTGACCTTCAATGTCCACGACAGCGTCTTCGGAATCTTCGCTCGCTACCCGCTGCTTGCCGATTACGTTTGTGCCACCATATCCGGTATCGATCGCAGGCGGCTGCGCGGTGGCGGCAGCACGCTGGCCAATCACATACTCTGTACCTCGATTCCGGTTCTCACCGCCGAGGGCACGCGATCAAAGAATGCCTTCGAGATGCCCGCTCCGCAAAACTGGGCCCTGCAGCTGATCGATGATTACTCGGCGGTGGAGCTTATCGCCAGGCTCATGGAGACGCAATACCGGGTGCCGTTTGACGAGACCTTGCGCATCCTTCAGGAGCTGGAGTCGGAAAAGATGATCTATCCCATCTTCTCGCGCATCCAGTTCCTTTCCAACTGTTACCACAATCGCAAGCCTTTCCGGCTCGGCCGTTATCTGGTGGCGGCCGGCATCGTAACGCCCTCGCAGCTCGAGCAGCTTCTGGAGATTCAGCAGGAGGAAGGATGGGGGCGCAACCAGAAGACGATGCTCGGGCTCCTGGCTGTCAGGAATGGTTACTTGAACACCCGCGAGCTGGAGGTGCTGCTCAACGACCAGTATCTCTACGGGGGCTACCACAAGGTGGGCGCCGACGAAGATGCCGCCACGCAGGCGAGCATCGAGAGCATGAAGGACTCGATGATCGGCAGCCTGGGGGCGATCGACCCGGCAGGGCTCCTGCAATCGCTTTCCACCTCAGGCAGAACCGGGCTGCTTACGGTGGAGAACCGCGACAAGGCGATCGTGGTGGCAATCACCGAAGGCAAGCCTACGCACGCGCTTATGCACATGCTGAAAGGCTACGACGCGATCACCGAGTTTGTCGTTGCGTGGAACGAGGGCATCTTCGTGTTTCGGGACAGCGCCGAGTCGAAGGATCTGGACGAGAGCTGCTCCCTGCACCAGTCGCTCGATCGCCTGCTGCTCGATTCCGCCCTCTACCAGGACCAGACGAGAGAGATCCTGTCCAGGCTGCCCGGCGGCCGCAATGCGATCGTGGAGAGGGTATGGAATTTCGATGCTGTGTGGTCGAAGCTCTCCGCCGAAAATCTGAAGTATCTCGATGGGACGCAGGTCAGCTCCGAGGATCTGACGGCCATCCAGTGGCTATCCCAGCTCATCGACGGCTGGACGACAATTGACGAGGTGACCAAGTTGTTCGACGGCCGCCCAAGCTATGTGGTGATCCGCCTGCTGCAGCTCCTCATCGATTACAGGTTGGCGAAGATTCAGCAACAAAGCCTGTTTCGGCCGCTGGCTGTCTTTCAGCAGATAGCCACCCAGATGGAGAGCATGGTCGGGTCGGCTCAGAACAAGAGCCTGCTCGAAGCCAGCCTGCGCTACGTTCACGGCGATTCGGAGGCGGCGCACCGCGTTCGCGTGGATCACGACGGGCGGGTGAGCGTGAACCTGGCTTACGTCAAGCAGACGGGAGCCTCGATGTCCGACGTCCTGCTCGAGGTCAGGCGCTGGATGGAGGCTTATCTGGCTCATTGCCGCCGAGAGGCGGACCCGCGTTTCGTCAACGATCTGGTGGCGAAAGTGGTGCACGGCAGCGCGCGTTAGGGCGAGGGGAGGGACACGCAGGGTATGGATTTCGAACAGGAGAAGGGCTCCCTTTCGGACACAGCGGCCGATCTTGTCGTTGCAGGCATCTTCGAGGGTGAGGCGCCGAAAAAGGCGATCGCCAAAATGGACCCGCGGTTTCCGGCCCGATTCGCGCGCCAGGTCGAGCTTGCCTGCACGGCCGAGTCGTTCGAGGGAAAGCCCGGGCAGCTTGTGGTCCTGCCGACCTACGAGCAGCTCCCCGCCAAGAAGCTCCTGATTTGCGGGCTCGGCAAAGCCAGCGACTATCGCCCGGGCGCCAGCCGCAAGCTGACCGCCAATCTGGCCCGCCGCCTAAGAGACAACAAGTTCTACCGCAGCGTCTGTTTCGTTCTGCGCGCCGACGGCGACCTGCGCGAGCATGTCCAGGCGGCGGTCGAGGGCTACCTGCTCGGCTCCTGGAGCTTCTTCAAATACAAATCGTCCGACAGGGACAAGCCGAAGTCCAAAATCGATCTGGTCACCATATCCGGGGCCAATCTGGCGGCCCGGGCCTTTGCGGAGGCCGCGCGCGCCGGCGAGGTGATCGCCTGCGCCACCAATTTCGCTCGCGATCTCATCGCCGAGCCGGCCGGATACATGACGCCGACGCGACTGTCTCAAGAGGCAAGGCGCATTGCTCGGGAAACCGGGCTCATCTGCACGATCATGGATGTGCCCCAGCTGGAGAAGCTCAAGATGGGGGCGCTGCTTGGTGTCGCCCGCGGTGCGCACGAGCCGCCCAGGTTCATCATCCTCAAGCACGACCACCCGTCGGCCAAAAAGACGATCGCTGTCGCCGGCAAGGGGATCACCTTCGATTCCGGGGGGTTGTCTCTCAAACCGGCGCAGAGCATGGAGCACATGAAATACGACATGTCGGGCGCGGCCGCCGTGATCGCTACCATGCAGGTGGTCGGCCTGCTGAAGCCGAAGGTGAATGTGCTGGCCGTGGTGGCTGCAACCGAGAACATGCCGGGCGGCGCGGCGCTACATCCGGGCGACGTGGTAACGGCCTTGAACGGCAAGACAATCGAGGTGAACAACACCGACGCCGAAGGGAGACTGATCCTCGCCGACGCCTTGAGCTACGTGGTCAAGGAGAACCCGGACGAGATCGTGGATATCGCCACGCTCACAGGCGGCATCGTCACCGCGCTCGGCCGGGCTGCGGCAGGCGTCATGGGCAACGATCAAAGGCTCGTCGACAGGTTGATCGCCGCCGGCGAGCAAGCCGGCGAGCGGCTGTGGCAGATGCCCCTGTTCGACGAGTACAAGGACTATTTGAAAAGCGACGTCGCCGACCTGAAAAACGCCGGCTCTCGTGGCGAGGCCGCAAGCTCCGCCGGCGGCATGTTCCTCAAGGAATTCGTGGACGGCAAGCCCTGGGCCCACCTGGACATCGCCGGTCCCGGCTGGGTCGACAGGGAAAAAGACGAGGTCAACAAAGGCGGCACCGCCTTCGGTGTCAGAACGCTGTGCCGCTACCTGTGCAGCCACGGCCGCGATTAATCTCATCTCCCACCCGCAGCCATACACGCGCCGCGCTTCGCGGTGCCCGGGGAAGCCGATCCCACCCGGTAAGCGCGGCGCTAAAAAAGAACCACCGATGAGGAATCCGCAGCCTCACGCAGCAGTTGACGCGCGGCGGGGCAAGCTTGCTGTTGAAAGGCCCGCTCGTCACCTCCCCGCCGCGCTTATATTAATGACTCACCAACTGCGTAATGCTGCGCATGAGCGGGATCAGGCGGTCGGTCTCCGGATCGTCCGAGACGGTAACCAGGATGCCGCCGCCGAAGTCGGCGATGATCAGGTACCCGCGCGGCGTGCGGCATACGGCCTGGTGCACGTGGTTGTGCCCCATCTTCCTCGTCGCCGTATCCGTGTTCAGGTAGATGCCCAGCGCCCAGATGCCGATCGACTCCGGATCGTAATCCTGGGGCAGGCTGTTGGCTATCAGGATGCCGTCGTGGCCGACAATCACCGATCCGACCACCGACGGCTGCTGTCCGATGTGCTGTAGCAGTGTCTGCAGCTCCTGAGCGGCCTCGAGGGTGAGAATGCGCATCTTCGAGTCGCTCAGGTCCGAAGCGGCCAGATTGCCGATCTTGGTCAGGTCTTGCTGGTCCAGGAGGAACTTGCCGATGCTTGCTATCTTGCCGCTGCCGGCCTCTGCCGGCGTGTCGGTCGAGGCGGCCAGGCGTCCCAGACCCTCGACGCGGGCTGCCGGCCCTGGCTGGCGTGTCGCCGCCGGCGGAGCAGCGGATTCCTCGGCGGCGTTGCGGATCGACTGCACGGCCTCGTTGACGTTAACCCGTGGTGCGTTGACCGCCGCTCCCGAATCCTTGATGCCGAGATTATCCGCAAACAGCTTGTCGAGCGCATCGTCGGTGATATTGAAGAGCCCGCCCCCTTGCTGGGCCGCCGGAGCAGGCGGCGGTGGGGCAGCGGCTGCCGGAGGAGGAGGCGGTGGCGCGGACGCCAGGGGAGGAGGCGGCGGCGTTTGTGGTGGCGGAGCCGGCGCCTGCTGGCTGGCCGCGTTGACGGCCCTTACCGAGTCCTTGACCCCGAGATTTTCCGAGAAGAGCTTGTCGATCGCGCTATCGTCCAGGCTCTTGAACAACCCCCCGCCCGTCTCTTGAGCAGCAGGTGCCGCGGCTGCCGGCACCGGGGTCGGTGGCACATTGACGGGCGGCGGTGGAGCCATCCCTGCCCCCGCGGGCGGTGGCGGCGGGGGCGCTGCCTGCGGAGCGGGCGGTGGCGCGCTGGCGGCCGGGGGCGCTGCCTGCGGAGCGGGCGGTGGCGCGCTGGCGGCCGGGGGCGCCCCGGTATTGACCGGCTTCGCCTGCTCGGTGACGCCGAGATTCTGGCTGAACAGGCGGTCCATGGCCCCGTCGTCTAGCTGGAACAAACCCTGGTTGGGCGCAGAGGCAGCGGCCGGCTGCGGGGCTGGCGCGGCCGGTTCCGCAGCCGCTTGAGCCTGTTTCGCTCTTTCCTGAATCGGCATGTCCCAGCGGTCGGCCCCTGCCTGGGATGGCTGTTGGGGCACCGGCGGCGGTGGCGCCGGCGGCGGCGGTGCCTGGACCGCGCCGGAAGCCGTGACAGGTTGAGCCCCTGATTGCGCCTGCTTCATTCTCTCTTGAATCGGCACGTCCCAGCGGTCTGCCCCCTCGCTTCGCGGTGCCTGCGCCTGCTTCGTTCTCTCCTGGATCGGCACGTCCCAGCGGTCCGACGCCGGAGCGGCGGCGGGTTGCGCGGCCGGCGCATTCTGCGCCGCCTGTTGCTGCTGCTGGAGATCGGCGGTAAATACATGCTGTGCGCCGGACTGACTTTGTTGCATGCGCTCCTGAATGGGTACGTCCCAGCGATCCGGCGGTGACGCCGGTGTCTCCAGGGCCGGTGGCGTCTCCAGCGCCGGTGGCGCCTGCGCCGGTCCGGAAGCGGCGCCGGGGGTGTCGCCGAGAATGTTGCTCAGGCGATCGATTATCGAGTCGGCCGGGATGCCGCCGCCAGGAGGCGCCGGCGGTGGCGCCTGTGCCTGAGCCGGTTGACCGCCCGTATCCTGCTGGGCCCTCATCCGCTCCTGGATCGGCATGTCCCAGCGGGCATTATCGGGCTGAGCGGCGGCGGGCGGCGCTGGCGCCGGGCCGGACGCGGCCGCTGCCTGCTGCATGCGAGCCTGTATCGGCACGTCCCAGCGATCTGCGCCTGCAGCCGGTGCTGGCTGCGCCGGCGGGGTCACGGTTGCCGCCGGGTTCTGGGCGCCCGCGCCAAACCCCTGGTCTGCCGGTTGAAAAGCCTGCCACATACCGGTTTGAATCTGTTCCGCCTCGCTCGACCAGCTGCCCTGCTGCGGCGCCGGCGGCTCGTCCCAGGCGCTGCCCCCCTGCTGGGGCATGAGCGATTGCGTGGTCGGCTGAGGGGTGGCGCTCCAGTCGTTGCCCCAGCTGCTGCCTGGTTCGGGTTGCGGGCCCGCCGGTGGGGAAGCGGTTGACCACTCGCTGACCCGTGCGGCCGGCTGGGCATCCCAGCTCGATCCGGATTGCGCGGCGCTGCCGGGCTCATCCCAGCCGCCGCCTTGCGGCGTCGTGCCCCATTGCCCGCTGGCCGGCGAAGGCGCCTGCGGCTCGGACCAGGCGCCGCCTGAAGGCGAAGGCGCCTGCGGCTGCCCCCAGGCGCCGCCTGAAGGCGAAGGCGCCTGCGGCTCGGACCAGGCGCCGCCTGAAGGCGAAGGCGCCTGCGGCTGCCCCCAGGCGCCGCCTGAAGGCGCTTGCGGTTGCCCCCTGCCCCCTGCTGGGCCGGGAGGCTCTTCCCAGGCTCCCCCGGCCGGTTGTGCCGGCGCTCCCCAGTCGCCGCCGAACGAGCCCTGCCCTGCTGGCGCCTCGCCCCAGCCCCCGCCCCCCGGCGGTGCTTGAGCCGGCTCGCCCCAGCCGCCGGAGTCCCATTGCCCGGTCCCCGGGGCGCCTGTGCCCATGGGCTGGGCAGGCGCTGCTGGCGGCGGCTGGGCGACGGACTGCTGCTGTCCGGAGTCGCCGACGGCGCTAATCTCCTTGGACTGCCGCTCGTCCATGATCTTCCGGCGAATGGACTCGGCCAGCGTGAGCGGCGTTTCCTCCTGCTGTGACTCATCAGGCACGGCCATGCCGAACTTGGCGCCCAGCGAACGCACGCCGGTTGTTTGCACCTGCTCGGAGCTGGTCGTCGACTGCTGGGCCTTCATGCTTCGCAGGCGCATGGTGGTCGCCTTCTGCTCCTCAAGCTCGGAGGCATTCAACTTGCGGGCGCGGGTGGTCGACTGGCTCTGCTCGGCGACGCCGCCCAGCTTGACGTGCGGGAAACGGCTGCCGCCGCCGCCCTCGGGCGCTGCCTCCTTCTCCTTCTTTTTGGCCTTCGGCTTGCCGCCGCCAAAGATCTTGCCGAAAGCGGAGAGAATATTGCCCTTGGCCTGGGGGAGCTGCTGCATGATCAGGCGCGCCAGCGATTCCAGGTTGGTGGGCAGAGCCTCGTCGGGGATGGCCAGCTCGCCGGCCGCCTGGATCACCTGTCCGAGCTGGTGCTCGAAGCGGGCGCAGGACTGGCAGGAATCCAGGTGGGCCATGAGCATTTGCTCGTCCTGCCGGGAAAGCTCGAGATCGAAGTGTTGCTGGATCAAGAATCGGAAGCGATTGCAATTCATGAAGAATACCTGTCGGTTGCCCGCGCTCAGCCCCGGCCCAAACACTTGACGATCTGGACCCTGGCTCGGAACAGCCAGGCCATCACGTTGTCGGGGTTCTGATTCAGCACGGCGGCCACCTGATCTATGGCCAGCCCGAGCTGGTGACGCAGAATGTACGTGTTGCGCTGCTCCTCGGGCAGGGCGGACAGGCAACGCTTGACCCGTTGCGGGCCGAGGATTACCGTGGTTTCCCAGTCCATCTGCGCCGACCCGTCGGCGCTGGGATCGGTGGAGGGGTTCGCCGGTTGCGGTCCCGAGTATTGCATGTGGAATTCGGCGCAGGCATCAACGATGAACTGCGAGAGCCATTCCCAGGCGGCCCCGCCGACCTGCTTGGGATTGAGCTGCTTGAGGGCGGTCAAGGCGTTCTGGAATGCCATGATCGTCAGCTGGGTGGCCGCCTCCCCGTCGCCGGTGGCCATGTAGGCGATCGCGTAGAAGCGCTCCTGGTTTGCCCAGATGAACTCGTTGCGCGCCTGCTGGTTACCCTTTTTGACCTCGACGAGGATATTGGCGGCGGCCTGCTCTGAATAGTTGCGTGATGGGAGAAGTGCCATGTCTAGTAATTGCGGTGGGATTGGCTGACCTGGGTTGAGCATTGACAGCCGATCCACTGGGTAACAGTGGAGCTACCTCTGCGCCTCCTTTTCAGTTTACATAATTTCAGAAGGATCCGTAGCCCCAATGCAGTACATGCCCGATTTTTCGGATTTCTAGCCGGAACCCTGGCTTTGCTTTCCCCGCCCAGAACCCATAACATAGATGTACCACGCCCGCCCGCCAGATCAGCCTCCCCCGGTCGATGTCCCAGCCTCCTGTTTACAAGTTCGATGTCCAGGTCCTCAACAGCGAGGCGATAAGCCCTGACTCGATCGTGCGCTCGCCGCGGACGTTCAAGCCGCAGGACCTGCTGGCCGCCCGCCAGAACATGGATATTATCTGCAGCAGCCCGGACCCGGCGCCGGCGGTGGCGGAGCTTGTCGAGTTCATCCTTGGCGACTTTTTTATCCAAGCCCACAGGACCGGGCTGTATAACCGGCAGAAGAACCTTTGGGAGTCGCTGTCCAAGGTGACATCGGTGAGCGTCTTCCAGTTGCGGTCCGGGATCTTCAAGCGGGTGCCGGTGCCGCTGTTCGACCTTCACCTGCAGGATTTTCGCGGCCGCCCCTTCATCCTGGGCCATCTGGTCGATCCGACCTTCGAGGCCGGCAAGACGAGCTCGGAGACGCTGCTCAAACGCTTCCTGCGCCGGGCGGAGAAGCTCCCCGGCCTGACCGGCCTCTTTTTCTGCTGCCCGGCGCAGGAAGCGCAGTCGCTCAGGACCGCCGTGAGCAAGCTTACCGGCGGCGACGACCCGGTCGGCCGCTATGAGGCGCGCCTGCCCGAGCCGCTTTCCGTGCCCCTGAACCTGGTCGGGCTAGGCCCGCCCGAGCCCGACCGCAAACCCGGCCTGCGCTCCGCCGTCCACCTCGTCCACCCGGACCTGAGCGCCATCAAACGCATCCGAGCCGCCGCCGTAAGAGAAGAGTAGGAAAGGAAGCACGGAAGTGGAGCGCAGGATTCCGGGGAGGAATCCGCAGCGGAACGCAGTGGTTGACGCGCGGTGGGGCGAGCTGCCCGTGGAACCGCGCCTATCGCAGTCCCCACCGCGCTTACAAAGGAATATTCCCGTGCTTGCGCGCTGGCCGATCCACCCTCTTGTTCTTTAGCACCGACAGCGCCTGCACCAGAAGCCTGCGCGTCTCCGAAGGGAAGATCACGTCATCGACGTAGCCCAGCTCGGAGGCCACATAGGGGTTGGCGAAGCGGGAGCGGTACTCGGCGACCAGCTCCTTTAACTGCTGGGGCCCGCCCTCCCTGGCCAGCTCCTTGCGGTACAGGAGGTTGACGGCCCCCTCGGCCCCCATGACGGCGATCTCGGCGGTCGGCCAGGCCAGATTGAGGTCGCCGCCCACGTTTTTCGAGCCCATGACATCAAAGGCGCCACCATACGCTTTGCGGGTAATCACGGTCAGCTTCGGCACGGTAGCCTCGCAGTAGGCGTAGAGAAGTTTGGCGCCGTGGCGAATGATCCCCCGGTGCTCCTGGTCCTTGCCGGGCAGATAGCCTGGCACGTCGACGAAGGTGACGATCGGGATGTTGAAGGCGTCGCAGAACCTCACGAAGCGGGCGCCCTTGACGGACGCGTCGATGTCCAGAACGCCGGCCAGCACCTTCGGCTGGTTTGCCACCACGCCCACGACCTGCCCTGCCAGGCGCGCGAATCCGGTGATCAGGTTGGTGGCGTGGTGGGCAGAAAGCTCGAAGAGCCCGCCCGCGTCGAAGATCCGGTCAATCACCTCCTGCATGTCGTAAGGTTTGACCGGGTCGAAAGGGACGATGCTGTCCAGAAGGTGCTGATCGGGCGGCTCCGCCTCCGGTGTGGGCGCCAGCGCCGGCGGCATCTCCATGTTGTTGCCGGGCAGGTAGGAGAGCAGCTGCCTGACCATGAGGAAGGAGTCCTCCTCGCTTTCGGCAAGCAGGTGGGCGACGCCGCTTTTCTGATTGTGGACAAGCGCCCCGCCCAGCTCCTCGAAGGTCACATCCTCGCCGGTCACCGTGCGGACAATCTCCGGCCCGGTGATGAACATGAACCCCTTTTCGCGCACCATGACCGTGAAGTCGGTGACGGCCGGGCTGTAGACGGCTCCTCCCGCGCACGGCCCGTAGACAGCCGAGATCTGAGGCACCACCCCCGATGAGAGCACGTTGCGGTAGAAGATGTCCGCATAGCCGGCCAGGCTGCTCACCCCTTCCTGGATGCGGGCGCCGCCCGATTCGTTGAGACCGATAATCGGGCAGCCGGTCTGCCTGGCCAGGTCCATGATCTTGCAGACCTTGCGGGCGAAAACCTCCCCGAGCGCGCCACCAAGAAAGGTGGCATCGTGGGCGAAGAGGAAAACCGGCCGGCCGTCGATGGTCGCCTGCCCGGTAATGACGCCGTCGCCGGTTGCCCGCTTGGCCCCCATGCCGAAGCTCGTGCACCGGTGCTGGGCATAACGGTCCAGCTCGACGAAGCTGCCCGGATCGACCAGCTGCTCGATTCGCTCGGAGGCAAGCAGCTGCCCGCGGTCGTGCCGCTTTCTGGCTGCGGCGGCGCTGACGTGGCCGGCCTGCTTGCGGCGCTCCTCGAGTTCGGCGTTAGGGTTGAGCTTGGTGGCGTCCATGATCGTGGCGTTTCCCCTATTGAAGTGAGGTCAAAAGCGAGTGCACAATGGTCAGGTAGATGGTAAAGGTTCCCACATCGAGCAGGCTGGTGATGAAGGGCCCGCTCGAGTGGGCTGGATCGATCCCGAGCTGCTGGAAGATAAGCGGCATAAGGGTGCCGGTGAGGATGCCCACCGTCATGGTCACGAAAAGCGAGAGGGCGACGACCAGCCCCAGGTGAAGGCCGACGCTGTGGAAGAGGATGCTGACCGCAAAGGTGAGCAGCCCGCAGGCCAGCCCGAGCAGCATGCCCACGCGCAGCTCGTGGGCGAGGCTGCGCCAGGCGGCCCGCCAGTTGATGTTGTCGCTGGCGGCGCCCCGGATGACGATGCAGATGCTCTGGGTGGCCACGCTGCCGGTGACCGCCGACAGCAGCGGCATGAACGATGCCGCCACCACCATCTCCCTTATGATCGTATCGAAGCGGTTGATGACCACCGAGGAGAGGCTTTCAATCAGGATGACGATGATGAGCCAGGGCAGCCTGGCCCGGAAGGCCGCCGGCACGCTGTAGGTGAGAGTCTCCGACAGCTCATGGCCGCCGGCGCTGATTCCCGACGACTGGTAGATGTCCTCGGTGGCTTCCTCCTTTAGCACGTCTATGACATCATCGGCGGTGATGATCCCGCGCAGCTTTCCCTGTCCATCGACGACCGGCAGCGAGAGCAGGTCATAGCGAGAGAGCTTCTCGGCGGCCTCTTCCTGGTCCGTCTCGGTGGTCACCGTCACCACGCTGGTGTCCATCTGCCCCGCGACAAGGGCGTCAGGCGGCGCCGTGAGCAGCTCTTTGACCGTGACGCGCCCGACCAGCTTCTCCTCATCGTCGACGACGTAGACGTCGTATATATCCTCCTCGAACTTTTCGTAGCGCTCGCGCAGATGGGCCAGCGCCTGCTCGACCGTCATGCCGGCGCTGACGGCCAGGTAGTCAGTGGACATGATGCCGCCGGCCGAGTCCTCCGGAAAGGCCATCAGCTCCTCGATGTCCCCGGCCGCCTCCACGTCGGTCATCTGGCTGATAATCGCCTGCACCTTCTCGGCCGGCAGCTCGCCCAGCAGGTCGACCGCGTCGTCCGGCGACATCTTGCTTATAATCGGCACCAGCCCGAACTCGCCCAGCTCCTTCAGCAGCTCGGACTGGATGTCCGGCTCGAGCTCGGCGAGAACGGCCGAGGCGTTGTCGATGTCCAGCAGCCGGAAGCAGGAGAGCCTGCGCGGAGGGTCCATCTGCGACAGCCATTCGGCCAGGTCGGCCGCGTGCTTGTCGTTGAGGATCAAGCGCAGCTTCTGGCGGTCGCCCGAATCGACTAGCGCCTCGAGATCTTCAATCCTGGCCATGTTCAGGTCGGTTAGAATTTGCTGGCTCCCCGTTATAGCTGCCCTCGGGCAACGATAACCCTAGCAAAAGGGGGCGCCTGCAGTCCCGTTAGTTGTTTTAGTTTGAAGATTGTCGAACCGGCGGTCAGTCCTCGAGGTAGCCGGCCAGCTTGCTGGACCAGGCGGGCTGCCTCAACTTGCGGAAGGCTTTGTGCTCTATCTGGCGCACCCGCTCGCGGGTGATGTTGAACAGGCGCCCGACCTCCTCCAGCGTTCTCTGCCGGCCGTCCTCGAGACCGTAGCGCAGGTGCATGATGTCACGCTCGCGGGGCGTTAGCTGGCTCAGCATGCGGTTCAAGTCCTGGCGCATCAGCTCGTCTACGGTGGTGGAGTCCGGGCGGGACGACTCGTTGTCCTCGATCAGATCTCCTAGATAGGTCTCCTCGTCGCGATTGAGCGGCATCTCCATGGAGATCGGCTCGCGATCGGCGGCGATGATCTCCTGAATCTTGTTGACCGGCAGCTCCATGGCATCGGAAAGCTCTGACTCGGTCGGCTTTCTGCCCAGCTCCTGGGCGAGCCGGGCGCTGGTCTTTTTCATCTTGTTGATCGACTCGACCATGTGCACCGGCACCCGGATCGTTCGTGACTTGTCGGCGAGCCCCCGGCTTATCGCCTGCCGGATCCACCAGGTGGCGTAGGTGCTGAACTTGAAGCCTTTGGTGTGGTCGAACTTTTCGGCTGCCCGGATGAGCCCCAGGTTGCCCTCCTGGATAAGGTCCTGAAACGGCAGCCCGCGGTTGACGTATTTCTTGGCGATGGAGATGACCAGGCGCAGGTTGGCCTGAATCAGACGCTTCTTGGCGTCACAGTCGCCCCTGGCAATAAGCCGCGCCAGCTCAATCTCTTCGTCCGGCTTGACCATCTTTACCCGCCCGATCTCGCGCAGATAGAGACGCACCGAATCCTCCGTGAAGGCGTCGCCCGGCCGCCCGGGGAGGGTGCTGACCTCCTCGCCCTCCTCGGCGAGAATCGGCTCTTCCTCCAGCTCGAACGCGGCGGCATCAGACCACTCTTCGGCAGCTTCTTCGCGAACTTTTGGGACCAACTCCCTTCTCCTTATCACTTCCGTTACCGGACTGCTCTATCGGGTATTTACCCAATCCACGCAAATCTCTAGCAGTCAAGAGTTATGTTAAGTTTTGTAAATTTGGCTTCCGGCCGCCGACTGACTCTGCCGGGCCGCGGTACCGGGGCCCGGCAAGCGCCTTTCATATAAGATTGAATCAAGAAGCGAGTCACCACGAGGCAGCAGTAGCGGGCGCATGATCAAGGGCAGTTTGAAGGACATCAGCCTTCCCGGGCTTTTGCAGTGTCTTGCCAACGAGGGAAACAAGAGCTACCGCCTGAAGGTGGAGAGGGGCTCGGCCCACGGGGATCTGGTCATCGTCGAGGGAACGCTGATAGCGGCCAGCTACGGGCTCTTGAGCGGCGACGATGCGGTGTGCGAGTTCATGACCTGGGACGACGGCGCTTTCTATGTGGAGCGGCTGTCGCCCCGCTTTCACGCCACCATCGATAAGAACATGAGCCTCAGGCTGCTGCAGGTAATCAACTTCTCCGATCACGCCTCCTTTTTGCTGGAGAACAATATCGGCCTGAACACCATGATCCGCCCCTCCCGGCTTTTCGGAACGCCGGAATGGCAGGAATCGTCCAAGTTGCAGCCGCTGCAGCGCGAGGATTTCCTCATCCTCGGCTGGCTCTCGGGCGGCAGAACGATGCGCGACTCCATGCGCGAGTTCGCCTTCGATCTGGTGCAGTGCACGGCCATTCTTTACAGGCTCATCCTCACCCGGTCGGTCGAGGTCGTGCGCGCCGGCGGAACCCCGGAGGTTCCCGGAGTGCCCGGCGAGGTGTACCGCGAGGAGACCCCCAGGTCGCGCATCTCGCAGGAGATATTCCCCGGCGAGGCGGTGGCACCGCAGGCGGTGGCCGCCGCCGCTGACCGCGAGCCGTCCGGCTCGGAGAAAGTTGCTGCCGTCTCCGCCGCGCCGCCGGCCGTGGCCGGCGGCGCCGAGAGCGAGTCTTATGCCCGGACAACCGTGCTTCCCATTATCTCGATTGATATCGAGCGGTTGATGAAGGCCACCTTCACGATCACGGAGTTCGGCTTCCTGGCCTTGAAAAACGCCGCTCTCGATATCAACATCAGGCAGACCTTGCTGAAGGTGGAAGCAGGGCAGACCGTGGAAAGCGCAGTCGAGGAGGCGAGCCGGCTGCCCGCCGCCGTGCTCTCCACATATCGTTATTGTATGGACAGAGGCTATATCGCCAATCCTGACCCGGTTTTGCAGCTGACTGCCGACCTCCTGCTCGGGCGCATGGAGCTGGATCAGTATCTCCTCCAGCGCCGGCGCGTAACCGGCGAAGAGCTGCGGGATCTCTGCGAGGCGGCGCGCAACGAGGGGTTGAAGCTCGTGGAGGTGCTGGTGGAGAAGGGCTTCCTCTCCCAGGAAGACCTTGACACGGTCAGCCGCGAGCAGCGACGATTTTCCGTGCATTGACGGGGAGCCGCGGCCGCCGGGCCCGGGCCGCGTCGCGCCGGCGGCCGCCCATCTTTTTTGTTAAGCTCCGGCGGCTCAATATTTCGCCCTGTCCGGCGGCTGATTTGGTATATTGACAAATCGCTGGAATTCCGGATGTCAGGAGAGATTCATGACACGCAAATACAATCCTCGTGAGAAGAAGCAGCGCCGCAAGGCCAAGCTTGCTCGCAAGAAGCTCAAGGTGAAAGAAGCGATCGCCAAGGCACGCGCAGGCAAGAGCTAAGGCTCGTGACCACGACCGCCAAAGTGGCAACCAGAATAATGTCCGGCATGCGCCCCACCGGTCGCCTGCATATCGGCCACTATTTTGGAGCCCTGATCAACTGGCTGGACTTTCAGGAGAAGTACGACTCCTACTTCTCCATCGTCGACTGGCACGCGCTGACGACCAAGTATCAAGCAAGCCGGGAGATCCCTGACAATGTCCGCGAGATAGCGCTCGACTGGCTCGCCGTGGGGATCGATCCGGAAAGGGCGACTGTCTATGTCCAGTCCGCCGTGCCGGAGATAGCCGAGCTCCATCTGCTGCTCTCCATGATCACGCCCCAGAACTGGGTCGAGCGGGAGCCGACGCTCAAGGACATGGTGCGCATGCTGGCCGCCGACGAGAAGGAGGCGCGCGACAGGGCGACCTACGGCCTGCTCGGCTACCCGGTGCTGATGAGCGCGGATATCCTGGCCTTCCGCGGCAGCCTGGTGCCGGTGGGCAAGGACCAGCAGTCGCACCTGGAGTTTGCCCGCGATGTGGCCAGGCGGTTCAACACCATATACGGGGTCGACTACTTCCCCGAGCCGCAGCCGAAGTTCACAGCCACCCCGCTGCTGAAGGGGGTCGACGGGCAGAAAATGGGAAAATCCTACGGCAACGACATCAAGCTGGCCGACACCGAAGAGGACACCCTGAAGAAGATCAAGCAGGCGGTAACCGACCGTACCCGCATCGCCAGATCCGATCCGGGGCACACGGATCTTTGCGAGGTGCCCTGGCCGATGTACCAGATTTTCGGCAAGGAGATAACGGCCCGGGTCAAGGAGGAGTGCGAGAGCGCCGGCATCGGCTGCGTGGACTGCAAGGCGCGGCTGGGCGGGATCATCAATGAATTTCTCGGGCCGATCCGCGAGCGGCGTCAGAAGCTGGCCGCGGATCCGGATAAGGTGCGGCAGATTCTCGAGTACGGCAACGCCAAGGCCAGGGCAGAGGCCAAGAAGACCCTGTCCGAGGCGCTGGAGATCATGGGCATGATCCGGTGGCGTTATTAGAACGTCTGCCAGAGCCCGCTGTACCGGGACAACCACGAAGGCAGGGCGCGGTGCCAACCAGCGGTGTGTCTGAGAAATTAGCGAAGTGTCAGGCACTGCTGGTGGTGCTCTATGCGATAAGCTTGCCGCTGTCGCTGACCGCGAGCTGGGCTGTTCTCTTGTCGGGCATTGCTGTCTGGATCCTGCAGGCGATCGTCGGCCGCCGCCCCTCGCCGGCCAGCCCGGCCCTCGCGCCGTCCTTGCCCCCGCTGGCTGCGCCGCTCGGGGTTTTTGCCGGCGTCGTGACCGTGTCCGGTCTGGTCAACGGCGGACTGGGCGAGGCCGGGAAATCGCTGGAAAGCTTGCGGGCGCTTCTCGTCTACTTCTGGGCGTATCAGGTGTTTGCCGGCAGCCGGCTGGCCATGGTCGTGTCGGTCCAGGCGCTGCTGGCCGTGGGCGCCTGTGCCGGCGTGTGGGGAATGGTCCAGCAGCTTTTCCACTTCCACCCTTTTGGCTACCCCTATCTGCAGGGCACCGGCTTTCTCGGCAGCCCGATGGCGTTCGCCGGGCAGATGCAGATCTTCGGCCTGCTGGCCCTGGGCGTTCTGCTCTCAGGCGGCTACGGGCGGCTGCGCCAGCTTTTGGCCGGGCGGGTCCGGTTCGGGGCGGTCACCGCGGCCAATCTGGTCGGCGTGGTTTTCGCCAGCGAGCGAGGCGCCTGGCTGGGAGTGATTGCCGGGATCATATCCCTGGCCGGCATCTATTCCTGGCGCGCGCTCCTCAAGTCTTGTCTCACCCTGGCGGTGGTATCGCTTGCCGCCTGGGCGACGATTCCGGTCGTGCAGACAAGACTGGCACCCCTGCAGCACTGGCAGGAGGATGTGAGCACCAGGGTGCGTCTTTTCTTGTGGCGGGAGTCCATCAACCGCTGGCGGCAGTCCCCGATCCTGGGCGTGGGAATTCGCCGCTACCCGCATTTTAATATTCCCGAGGCGATCGTGCCCGGACGCTCCACCGACATCAACCACGCCCACAGCAATTACTTTCAGATCCTCACCACAACCGGCGTTGTCGGTCTGGCGGCATACCTGTGGCTTTGGCTCTGCGCCCTGCGGATGGCCCTCGGGCAGGCCGGGACCGCCGGCGACAGCCTGGACCGGGGGCTGGCCCTGGGGGTATTTGCTGCCACCGTCGCCCTTATGGTCTCCGGCGCTTTCGAGTACAACTTCGGCACCTCCCAGGTGCGCCTGGCCCAGTGGTTCGCCCTGGCGCTTATCGGGAACGCCGGCGGCAGCAAGCGGTCCGACGCTTGATTGACGATGAGAGGGCGGGGCACGCCCCGCCCTCTCATCGTCCTGCTTACGGAGGCAGCCGGGTCACAACATCATCGAGCGGCGGCACGCCGTCGAACAGGTTGCGGCGCAAGACGTGATTAGCCAGGGCGGGATAGAGGTGATCGAGCGCCGTCCTGAGCTCGGAGGGCAACGGCTCCGGCTCGGCGCGCAGCGCCGACCTGCACATGTCCTGCCAGTCCCGCCGCCCCATCGCCTCCGCTTTGGTCTTGGCCTCCTGCACGGCGGCTTCCCAGGGCGTGCCGCGGTAAAACATCTCCACCGCGTCCTTCGACAGGCGTTTGTCATTGCAGGTAATGAGCAGCTCGTCGGGCTCCAGGCAGTCGACGAGCATGAGCCCTTCTGCAGAGATGGCGAACTCGAGCTTGCCCTGCCACAGCTCGATTCTCCGCTGGCTGAAAAGAGCGTAGAGCGCGAGCGCGATGTTGTAAGCGGTCTCAATCAGCTCCTCGAACTGCCCGCCGGTCAGCCCGGATATGACCAGGGCCTCCTGGACCAGCAGGCGGCGGCGATGGGGCGGCTCGATCCTGGGAAAAAACTCCAGCAGCGGGCGGTCGAAGAGCTGTCCGTCTTCCGGGATCTTCTTTATGTCCAGCGCCTCGAGATAGCCGGGATCAGCTTCCAGCCGCCGCCTGAGATGGTCTTTCTGGCGAATACCCAGGTGGAAGACGACCTCCAGCGGGAGCAGCCTTCGTGTCGCCGGCCCCGGAGGCCCATAGTAAAACACCTTCTGCCCCAGAAGCGTGTACGCTTCCGGGCGCGTGACCACCGCCGGCAAGACCTCGATATAGGCACTGCCAGCGGTGCCCACCGCTTCAGCCATGGTAAGCGGTGTGCCGTCAGCGGCGACCAGCCCCTGATAATGGCTGGGCAAGCCATGCTCGGCCAGAACATGCGAATAGGTGAGGTGCGCCCAGCGAGCCTCCAGCCAGTCGGAGCGGAATGACTTGAGGGCCGGGGAAACCGGAAGCTGCTTCCAGGAGATGGGATCGCTCAGGTGCTCGAAGAAGAAGGACGCAAGGACGGTGAGCGACTTCGCCCGTCCCGCGATCAGGTCGGGCATGGGCCGCCACCCGAACATCGAGTAGGAATCGTCGTACTGGAACCATAGCCTGTCCTCGCGCTCAACCGGCCGCCAGACGTGCTTGGTCGATCCTTCGTACATCGAGCTCAGCTCCAGGACCTTGTGCGATTCTGTCACGGGCGCCCCCTAGTCCAGAAGCAGCGAATCGCTCTCCGCGGATTGGCGGAGCTGTTGCAGTCCATCTTCGCGCGAAAGCTCGCCGGCGCGGATGCGCTTTTGCACGGACAGAGCGGCGGCGATGACCACCGGTTTTAGCATTCCGCGCCGCACCAGTATGTGACCGAGCGGGCGACATTCTTTGAGGGCATGGTAGAGGGCCTCGTACACGGCCGCTTCGTTGAGCAGCTCGGCGCCTACAAGAAGCTCGCCAAGCCTGGAGGTCCAGGCGGCCATTTCGATAAAGCCCAGGCGCTCCAGCGCCTCTTCAGTGCAATAGTTGTCCTTGTGCACCATCTTCACGGCGGCAAGCGCCTGCTCCAGCGAAAGCGCTCCGTCGAGGTAGAGTGATTGCAGCTGCACCACCGAGATCAAATGGAGCTCCGTCAGATCCCCGAACTGAAGCAGGGTCAAACCGAGCGGTTGCCCGATCAGTTGCGCCGCCTCCAGGCGCCGGTCAAGAGTCGCGCTGGAGAGTATGCCGGCCTGAGTGAGCATCTCGCCTATGAGCATGTGCTTGCGTGGCTCAGCCATTGCCGTTCCCTCTGCGTTGCTGCCCGCCGGCAGCGCTCGCCCGCACGCGCTCCAGCGACTCGAGCAGATCGCTCATCGATTGGTAGCGCTGGGATGGATCTTTGGCCATACAGGTGAACACGATATCTTCCATCCCCACGGACACTTGCGGATCGGCGGCAACTTTCCCGATTCTCTCCAGCTTCTGCTGCATGTGCTTGTAAAAGATCTCGTAGACCGTGGCGCCGACGAAAGGCGGCCGGCCGGTGAGCGCCTCGTACATTACGCAGCCGATCGAGTAGATGTCCGAACGCGCGTCGAGCGGCTTGCCCATGCAGCGCTCCGGGCTCATGTAAAGCGGGCTGCCGAATAGCTGGCCGCTCCTTGTTATCTGGAAGTCCGGCCCGCCCTCCGGCGGCGCCAGTTTGGCAATGCCGAAGTCCACGATCTTCACCGCATCCGGTTCGCCTTCGTTCCTGGCCAGCATGATGTTGCTCGGTTTGAGATCCCGGTGAATGATACCGCGTTCGTGCGCATGCGCTACGGCGCTGCAGGACTGGTGGAATATGGAGAGCGCCCGATCGAGCGGCACCTTGCCCTGCTGGGAGATAAGCTCGGCAAGGGAGATGCCGGAAATGTAGTCCATTATCAGGTAGAAGCAGCCCTGATCCGTGATCCCGACATCGTGCACGACCACCACGTTCTCGTGGTTGAGCGAGCGCACCAGCTGCGCCTCCTGCTTGAAGCGCATGATTATCTCCGGATCCCGCTTGTGGCGCGGTTGCATCATCTTGAGGGCCATCACGCTGTCCAGCTGTTTGTCCCTCACGAGATAGACCAGGCCCATTCCCCCCGACCCGATAAAAGAGATCACCTCGTAGCGCTCGGCGAGAGATGTCCCGACCAGGTCCTGAGCGAACTGCTGCGGCAGGCCGTTCGTCTCCAGCGCCTGATCTTCGAATCTGGTCCGGCGGATCCGTTTCCAGAGAATTTGATCCACCTGCTGCATCGTCCCCACCTCGAACTCACCGGTAATCTCCACCGGCGTCTTGATTGAGGCCAGCCCCACCTCCATGCGCGAATTGGTGGACACGCCGCCGCCGGCGGCGGCGTGATAATCTTCCAGGTCCTGCAGCGCCTGCTCGAGCGCCAGCTCGCCCGCCCTCACCTGTCTCTGCAGCGTGAGCGCGGTGGCGATCACCTCCGGGCGTACCAGCCGGGCAAGGACCAGCGTCTGACCAAGCGGCGTGCAGGTCTGGAAGCTGGCTGCGATCGCATCGAGAAGCTGGCGCGTGCTTATGATATTTGCGCCGACCAGGAAGTCGCCCAGTTTGCGGCTCCAGACCCGCTCGTCCGCCAGCCCGACTCTCTTGCACGCCTCGCCGAGATCGTGGCCTTCCAGGCAGACCAGCCGCAGCGCCTTGACTCCTGCCGGTTTCGACAGTCTCTGATCCAGGATGAGCGATTGCAGTTGAATGGTGCAGATAAGCTGATAGCGCGTGAGCAGCCCCGACTGAAGCAGGATCTGTCCGAGCGGCTGTCCGATTGTTTTGGCGACGGCGAGCTTCTCCTCGAGCTGCCCCTGCGTCAGCACGCCTGCTTTCACGAGCAGCTGCCCGATCCTTACCTTTTCACCGACCTTGGACATTGCGGCTTCTCGCATGCTGAGCAGGGAGGCGGCGTGTAGCCCGAGCGCCGGTGGTCGCGCGTCCGGCGGTCTACCCTCAGACCTTATACCTCGGGAACCGCCTTTTGCCTCAAACCCTGACCTTGATCCAGTCGCCGGAGGCGAAACGCCAGGACACCAGAAGGCCGAAGCAGGTGACCCCGAGGGCCATGGCGATCCAGCAGCCGTTGGCTCCCAGACCGAAGGTGAGCGCCAGCAGCCAGGCCAGCGGCAGCCGGACAAGCCAGTTGCACAAAACGCTGATCCACATGGGCGTGCGCGTGTCCCCGGCTCCCTGCAGGGCGCCGGACAGCACCATGGCCAGGGCCAGGAACGGCTCGGACAGGGCGTTTATGCGCAGGTAACCGATCGTGTACTCGATAGCCGTTGCGTCGTGGCTCATAAGCCTCGCCAGCGGATCGGCGCCGGCAAACAGGGCCGTGCCCAGGACAACCATGAGCACCACCCCCGCCCAGGTCGTCCGCCAGCCGGCCTCGTAGGCGCGCCGGATCTGGCGCGCCCCCACGTTCTGCCCGACTATGGATGACACCGCCATGCTGAGCGCCATGAGCGGCATGAAAACAATGCTCTCTATTCTGATCCCCACGGTCCACGAGGCGATCGCCTGCACCGGATGGCTCAAGCGCGCCAGGATGAAGAACAGCGCGAAGACGGCCGCCGACCAGTTCAGGCGGTGCAGGGCCGATGGGATGCCGATGTGGACTACCCTGCGCATCATCGCCGGCGACAGCGGCCACAGGCGGTTGAAACTGTCCTTGAGCGGCGAGCGGGAAAGCCTCCACAGGGCCAGACCGGTGGCCACCGTGTTGCCGGCCAGCGCCGAGAAGGCTATCCCCCGTATGCCCAGCCCGGGCACGGGCCAGTTGCCGACCACCGTGAGATAATCTCCGGCAATGCAGATCCCGGTCGAAACAAGGACCACCGCCAGCGGTGTTTTAGCGTCGCCAATCGCCCGGAAGGCCGCATTGACAATCGAAAGCAGGCTGAAGGGCAGGAGAAAGGAAGCGAATATGCTCAGATAAAGCCGCCCCAGATCGAGCATCGCCGAGGAGCTGCTAAAGATCGGCAGCACGAACTGGGAGACCGCGAAGGCCACCGCTGCCAGACCGAGCCCCATAATCACCGCCAGCGAGATGGATTGCGCGGTACCGTCTATGGTGTCAGACAGGTCGCCGGCGCCGTATCCGCGGGACACAATGGCGGTGGTGCCCACGCCCACGGACAGCACGAAAATCATGAAGAGAAAGAGAATCTGCTCGGAAAGACCCACCGCTGCCTGAGCGGTGGAGCCGAGTAGTCCGGCCACTTGAATATCCACCATGCTGGTTATCGAGCCTGCCACCGTCGTCAGCATCAGCGGCCAGGACATGATCCAGATCGCCTTCCACAGGCTCCCTTCAATTAATGGAAGAGCTGCGGCCGGCGGCGATTCTTTCTTAGCTGTGTCCGATTCCATCTTGCGCAACCAGGATCAACCTGCAAGCTCTGCTTCCAGCGCCTGGAGGAGAAGCCTCCTTTCGTGAGGAGTCGTCACCCGGTGGCGGCTCCACCGCTCGCCCGATCGCAGGTCCGCGAACAAGCCGGAGGGGTCCTCATGGAAGTGCAGGAAGGCCTGCGAGCCGCGATAGAACACGCCGCGTTTCTTCTCCTTCAGCCCTTTTCGTTTTCGCAATTCGGCCAGAAGATCCTCGAGAGTGTCAAGCGCCTGATTGCCTGCGTGCTTCAATTGGGTTGCTCCATGTCCTTGAATTCTTCCCACCGGCCGTAGTCGTCGCCCTTGAAGTGCTGCCGGGGCGGGGAGGTCGTGCTCCCTGCTGCCGCCGGGGCGACCGATGGACTGCCACCGGCGTCGCCTCTCGATTGGCTTTCCGCCGCGTGCCTCAGGCGCGGGCGCCGGTGCTCCGCCCGCTGGTGCCGTGCTGGGGCGTCCGCGGTCTTGTGCGCGGAAGGTCCGGCTGCCGCTCTCACTCCGGTCGCCGGTGCCTGCGCGCGGGACGCAGCGGCGGTGTCCGGCCCTTGCTGCGCTTCCTGCCGTTTTGCCGGCGGCCGGGCCGGCGCCTGTTTGCCCCCGGAGAAGAAACCGCTGGCGGCGGCCCAGATGATCGCGGTGGTTGCCACTACCAGCAGTACCACAGCACCCGACAGGATGGCGATCGCGGCGCTGCGCTGCTCGTCCACCGGCGGGGACGGCTGCGGCTGCAATCGCCGAAATTCGGAGGTCGCTCGTCTGGCGTGCCCGGCGCCGGGCTCGCCGGTCGACCTTGTGCCCGGGCGTGACAGATGCCCGGGATTGAACTCGGTGGTGGCAACCGGGCGGCTCCTTGTGAATTCGGCCGGCGGTCGCCCTAGCGGAGCCGGCGGGGCTGCCTCGGTCTTGCCCGGCGGCGCGCCAAGGTTGCGGAGCACGCTCAAAAGATGCAACCTCATCTCCTCCATCGAGGCGTACCGGAGAGCGGGATCCTTCCGCAGCGCCCGCATGACGATCGCCTCCACCTCGGCGGAAATCTGGAGATCCGGACGAGTGCGGGCGAAGGACGGCGGCGGCGAGCTTATCTGCATGGTGATTGTCTCGACCAGGGTGCTGCCTGCAAACGGCAGCCGGCCCGTGAGCGTCTCGTACATGACGATGCCCATCGAGTAGATGTCCGAGCGCGTGTCGAGCTCGCCGCCCGCGCACTGCTCCGGGCTCATGTAAACCGGGCTGCCGAAGATCTCCCCGGTCTGCGTCAGGCGTTGCGATTCCGCCGGCGCCCCGTGTATGGCCTTGGCGATGCCGAAATCGACCACCTTGACGAACGGCGCTCCCTGCCCGCGGCTCAAGAGCATGATGTTGCCCGGCTTGAGATCCCGGTGGATCATCTTTTGCTGGTGCGCGTGCTCAAGGGCCTCGCAGACCTGCGCGAAGATGGGCACTGCGTGCCCGGGCGGCACGTAGCCGTTGCTCTGGATCACGTCGGCGAGGCTTATCCCCTCCAGGTACTCCATGACGATGTAGGGCTCGCCGCTGGCGGTGATACCGAAGTCGTAGATCGTGATCACGTGCGGGTGATTGAGGCGGCTGGCCGCCCTGGCCTCGTGCTGAAACCGTTTCACGCTCTGCTCATCGGCGACCAGCGAGGGCTTGAGCATCTTTATGGCCACCAGGCGATCGATAAGCTCATGTCTGGCCTCGTACACAACCCCCATGCCGCCCTGACCGATAACCGAGAGAATCAGGTAGCGCTCCGCCAGAACCGAGCCGACCAGGGCGTCCCCCGCCGTTTGTCCCGGCCGGCGGTCGCGCGCAGCCTCGCCTTCCGCCGCGACGGAGGCGTAGGGGTCAAGCTCGTGCGGCACCCTGCCGCCGAATGATTTAATCTGATCCTCGGCCGGCACTACAGGGGTCCCCTTGGTCCTGCTCTTCAGGTAATCTACCCTACTTATTCCCTTTCTTTGTGAATTGCTAAGTTATCGCGGCTACAAATCCCCGCCGCGACCGCCGCCAGGGGTCCGCCCGACACGGTTAGCTTCGCCCGATGCGCCAGGACGGCGAGACGCTCATAGAAAGACTTTACCGAAGATGATGGGCGGGATTGGCCTGTAGCGGCGTCCTAAAGCCACAATCGCACGAGCGCACAGGATCATCAGCTTGCCATTTCGGTCCATTCACGGCGAAGGTCTCCATGCACGTTGCGTGACTACTGGACCTTTGATACAGCCGAAAGCCCTCGTAGCAGCTCAAGCGCCTCGGCCGCCCTGTCGGAAGGCACTAACAAATGATCGTGATAATACCCTGAGACGGCATTCACCGGGATGCCTGCATCTGCGAGCTTTCTTGTTATAACAGCCAGAAATCCTACTGCTGTGAGATCTGAATTGACCATGCATGTAATGCGTGACCACGAGCCTATGTACGGTAATGAATATTGCTCTGCCTCGGACTTCTGCAGTATGAGCGAAATTCCTTCAGCTTCGCGGATTAGACACGTTGGGGTTATTCTTAAGGATTTTGCTCCAGACTCGTTGACGGTGCAGAAGACGAACTCAGCATCGCTGAGTTGGGGATTCATTGATGAAAGAAGAGTTTTCAAATTCGTCTCAGACACAAGCTTTCCCTTGCTGGGGACTAACAGCATACTGCAGGGCCCTCACCATAGACAATGCTCAATAGAAACCGTGTGGATAAGCTCGATTGGTTGTAGCGGATGGCTGTGGTAGATTACTGAATATGGTCACTTTCGGTCGAACCACCGCAATGTGAGGCGCAAGATGAGCAAGTACCCCTGGCGAATTGCTCACTCGACAAGCGCTGGCGGCAAGCAAAGCACCGATCGCCTGGCGGTAGCGCTCACATTGTCCCTGAAGCTGCTCGTGGATGGGTGACTGGTCGTCAGGTTGCTCGTCGAAAGGCTCCGCCAGGCAGGGCACGATGTCGTGACGGCGTTGGAAGCCAATCTCATCGGGAACAGAGACGAGGTGGTTTTTGAAGCGTCAAACGCTCAAGATCGCCTCGTCGTCGCGCTGAATTGCACTGATTTTATCGAGTTGCAATGGCGCAAGTTGGCAGTTCGAACAATCAAAAATCTCTCCTGAAAGGCCGCCGCCGCTGAGGCGACAGCTTTCCCAACCACGGCGGGGGAGGCTCGGCGCCTCGGCGGCAGAACCACCACAATGCCGGCAATTGCTGCCATGGAAAAATAGTGGCACTATAAGCGCATGATGAGCGACCGGCACTGCCTCATATGCGCCAGGCAGCGGTCCGGCCCGGACGGTGGGCCGGCGGTCGTCTGCCAGGACGATCACTGGCTGGCCCGCCACTCGGCGGAGACGGACATCCTTGGATACCTGCTCCTCGAGTCGCGGCGCCACTTCCTCGATCTGTCGCAGGCCACGGAAGCGGAGCTGGCCGGCTATGGGACGCTCCTGTCCCGGCTCATGCGCGCCATGCGCGCTGTGACGGGCTGCCAGCGCATCTATACGGTTACGCTTGGTGAGGCAGTGCCGCACTACCACGTGCACCTCATCCCGAGGACGGAATCCTTGCCGGGGGCATATCGCGGGCGGGGGATCCTCTCCTACCCGCTGGCGCCGGCGGCCGACGCCGGGCTTGTCGAGGAGACCTGCCTGCGGCTGCGCCGGGCGCTCAGGCGGCAGGCATCTACGCTATCGCCGCCTTGACCTTCTTGCCGAAGTGATCGGTCAGTCGCCGCAGGGTTGGCGATATGTCGTCCTCGGCGATGCGGGCGTCGATCAGGTAGACGCCCTTGCTAGACGCCGCCTCCTTGAGCGCTCGCTGGAAGTCGGAACGCGTCTCCGCCACTGCTCCCTGCGCGCCGACGGCTGCGGCGAGCGCCGCGTAATCCCAGCGAGCCAGCTTGTAATAGTCCCGGCCCTGGTCGACAAAGCGCAGCATGCCGTAGCTGGCGTTGTCGAAGACGATCACGATCGGGTTGAGCCCCATCTTGACGGCCGTGCTTATCTCCATGCCGGTCATCTGGAATCCCCCGTCCCCCACCAGGATGATCGGGCGGCGGCTGCAATCGGCGAGCTGGGCGCCTATTCCGGCGGGCACGCCGAAGCCCATCGAGGAGTAGTAGCCGGGCGCGATGAAGGTGTTGGTGCGCAGGCTCAGCCCGGCGTAAAGGCAGTCGCCCACGTCGCAGACGATCATGTGCTCGGCCGACAGCATGCCGTTTATGTCCTCGATCATGCCCAGCACGGTAAGCTCTTTGTTGGCGGCCGGCGCCGAGAGGTCCTCCCGGTCGAGCCTGGGCAGGGAGAATCTCTTTGCCGGCGTCAGCTTGCTGGTGCATCTTTCGGTGAGCGCCTCGACCAGCGCCGAGATGTCCAGCCCCGCATAACAATGATGGCCGACCGAGACCTCCTGGGCTGTGACCTGAATCAGGTTATCCGGCTCAAGCCTGGCCGTGTAGCCGCCCGTTTCCATCTCGGTCAGGACCACGCCCAGACAGAGCACGCAATCGGACGCCTCGACGTAGGCGCGCACGTTGGGATCCGCGAACTGCCCGAAATAGGTGCCGAGGAAGTTGGCGTGGGTTTCCGGAAAAGACGTCTTGCCCAGGATGGAGGTGACAACCGGAAGGTTGAGGGCCTCGGCCAGCGCGACCACCTTGTCGATCAGGTGGAACCGCCTGAGCTGCGCGCCGGTGAAAAGCACCGGACGCTCGGCCTCATTGAGCCGGGCTGCAATCTCCTCGACGGCTTCCGACAAGGCCGGCGTCCTGCCTTCCACGGAAGCGGGCGCCCGGCCGGCCGTGTCAATCTCGCAGTTGACCATGTCGCGGGGAATCTCAATGTAGCCCGGCCGCGATAGCTTGAGAACCCCGTCGATCACGCGGTCCATCTCCTGCTGGGCAAGGGCCGGATTGCTCAGGATCGTCTGCGCCTGCGTCACCTCGGCAAAGACGTTGTACTGGGTCTGGAAGCTCTTGACGCAATGGTGCAACTGCGGCTTGCCGCTGCGGAAGCGGGTCTCCGGCCCGCCGCTCACCACCAGCACCGGCGATTCCTCGGCGTAGGCCAGCGCCACCGGGTTTATCATGTTGAGCCCGCCGGCGCCGTAGGTGACAAGAGCCACGCCCAGCCCTTTCAGCCTGGCGTAAGCGTCGGCGGCGTAGCCGACCGACGGCTCGTGGGTCATGACCACCGTCTTCACCCCGGCCCGCTCCTGGGCGGCATAGACGGGCAGGACAAAATCGCCGGGGATGCCGAAGCTGTATTCCACCCCCGCCTCGTGAATTCGCGTAAACAGGTAGTCAGCTAGCTTGGTTTTGCCCATGACATCCGCCTTCTGGTAAGCACCGCGCCACTTATGATATTCGGGTCCGCCGCCGCCGCCAATATATAATTATGCCGGTCGGAGAAGCAATTGCAGCCACCTGAGCGTTTTCATGCCCAAGGGAAAAAAGCAGGGTTCGGCATCCGGCCAGCGGCAGGAGGTCTTCAAGCGGGCACGTTGGAAGACGGCCATGCGCTGGTTCGGGCTCATGGTGGTGGGATTTCTCAACATCTCCCTGGTGTACGAGAACCTGCACCTGCACGCTGTCAAGCGCATGGATCTGCCGCACGAGCTGATGAGCTTCGCCCTGCTCACCTTTCTCGATTGCGTCTTTCTCCTGCCCATAATCTTCGAGGTGGACACCGCCATCGTCACTGCCGACAAGCTCATACTTAAGACTCTTCTGTGGCGGGCCAGGATCGGCTGGCTCGAGATAGTCGAGCTCAAGAGGCCGGTCTGGCTGACCTTTGCTGTTCTGCGCACCCGCCGGGCCCTCTTCCTCATCAACCGGCGGGACATCCAGAACCACCAGGAGCTGCTGGAGATCATCGAGCACCAGATGGGCAAGGCGGCAGGCGGTAGCGGCGGCTAGAGGTTATATAATCTGGCTTAAATGGGGACGACAAGCTAGACCCCGGGCGGAAACAGGGACGAGCTCCATGAGCAAGGGCAAGATACGGGTACTGATCGGCAAGCCGGGCCTCGACGGGCACGATCGCGGCGCCAAGGTCGTGGCGCGCGCCTTGCGGGACGCCGGCATGGAGATCATCTATACAGGCCTCCACCGCTCGCCGGAGGAGATAGTCGAGACGGCCATCCAGGAGGACGTAGACGCTATCGGCCTGAGCGTGCTGTCGGGCGCGCACATGACGGTCTTCCCCCGGGTGCTTGAGCTGCTGAAGGAGCAGGGGGCCGAGGACATCCTCTTGTTTGGCGGCGGGATTATCCCTGATGAGGACCGGGAGGAGCTTCTCAAGCTCGGGGTCACCGAGATCTTCGTGCCCGGCGGCGCCACCCAGCAAACCATCGAGTTTCTCAAGAAACACGTCAAGCCAAAAAGCGAGAGGTTGCTTAGCCCCCGAAACAAGTAGCCGGGAGGAGCCGCCATTTGCTGCCGTCAAAGGCTAGAAAATATTCAGCCGCGATCCGTCTAAAAACCGTCCGGGGTGGGTATATAAGTTCAGATGCGGAGAGCGCCCGGGAAAGTCAAGAGATTAGATTAAATTTCTGGTCCGTACTCTTGAAAGCCGTGTTATACTCCAACTCTAATTGAAAAAGGCCCCCGGGCGGAGAGCAGAAAAGTGGTCGAAAGAGGCGATAATCACTGGAGACCGGACATGACCCTGGCTGAAGGGCTCCGGGAAGTCACCGAGCTTTTGTACCAGCACACGGTCAAGCCGTTCGCCATAAGCCTCTTCACCGCCAGCGAAGCTAAGGACCAGGCTCACAGGTGGGGCACCGACTCATTTGCCCGCGGCTACGACCCGAAAAACGATCCTTACGCCGACCTGGTCTGATGGCAGGGATCAAATAACAAACGCTGCACTTGCCGCTGGCAGGTGCTTTTTGTAGCCGGCATCAGCGAAAGCCGCAGCTGGAGCGCCGGCTGTCCCGGCCCGTGGCGGCCGGGCCGCCGGAACCGCTGAGCTGGCGCGGGTTGCCTTCAATCCACCGAAACCGGCGCCGGCATTAACTGCTGGTAAAATGAAGTGGGTCGTTCTTGCGCGCGTACGCTTACTAGATCCGAGGCTTAAATGTCCTCCAAGCCGGCACAATACAGGAAGGGAGACGTCGTTTTGGTGTCATTCCCTTACACCACCGATGACGGGCAGACCCAGACAAAGCGCCGTCCGGCGGTGATTATCTCCAACGACTACAACAACTCCCGCCTCGACGACGTCCTGCTCGTACCGCTGACCAGCAACACCAGCCGCGCCGCCCGCGAGCCGACGCAGGTGGTCGTTCCCATGAACAGCCCGGAAGGGCAGGCGGCGGGGCTGAGGCTCGACTCCGTGATCGACTGCACCGTGATCGCCACGATTCCCAAGACGCTCCTGGTCAACAAGATTGGCGCCTTCCCGCAGGAGGTGATGGAGCGGATCGATCAGTGCCTGATGATCGCCATGGCCATAGGGCGCCCGGTCTCCCCCGCCCGCGACCCCAAGGACCCGATGTCCATCAACCCGGGCTTTCCTGACCAGGGGGGCATCCAGGCCCAGTCTTGATCTCCTCTTCTGCCTGGCCGGGGACACATCTGTCAGTCCCGGGACTGCTTGATTAGAAAGACATACACGGCCGGGCTGGCCAGCACCAGCGTCAGAATGGCGATGTCCTGCAGGAAGTAGCTGGCCCCGTGCTCGATGAGCACGCGCAGGGCGCCGGCGATCACGCTGGCGGCGCCGGCGAGGAAATAGGCAAGCATGTTCTGCCGGGCCAGCATGCTTATCGTTACCCAGGTGGTCAGGAAATATAAGATGTAGCTCGCCGCGTCGAGCAGGTAGTCCTGCCAGTAGCGGTCGGTGAGCGGATAGATGAGGCTTATCGCCAGACCGAAGAGAAGATAGCCCCCGACGCTGCGGAAGTACTTTGCGTAAAGCCCTGCCAGAACGGCGGCGGTGAGCGTGATCTGCAGCCCGCGGGTGCAGGAGTCCATGAGCACGTCGACGGTCGGGCTCAGCACGTTGGCGAAGCCGCAAAAGCTCTCCAGCGGCGCCAGGGTGACCACAGGCGAGATGACGAGGTGGGCGGCCGAATACAGCACGGTCAGCGCTCGCGAGCCGATGCCGGCGGCGTAACCGATGAGCACCGCATCGATCCAGATCTGCTTCTGCGTGCCGGGATCGGCATCCGGCTCCGGGGCTATGGTCGCCTTGACGACGCTCATCGGGCCGCTGCGCGGAAAGAGAATGCGGAAGGAGGCCAGCGCGAAGGCGGCAAGCCCGGTGATCACGCCGATCATGCTCACGGCGGTGACTATCTGCCGGACCGTCTGGGCGATGAAATAGGAGAGCAGGGGGGTGTCGGTGCTGTAGGACAGATAAAACTCGGGCAGCGAGTTGAGGGCCTGTGGTATCACCAGCAGTGCGAGCACGAGCGCCAGGATGATCGGCGGGCGCCAGTGAAAGGCCACCGATCTGACGACGCCTATCGCCCACCAGATGACGGCCAGAATCGCCGCCAGCCCGATTACCGTGTTGACGTAACCGCAGATCTGGTCCTTGGTCCGCTGCCGCGATCGCTCGAAAAGCCACTCGTCGGGCAGGTCCCAGCTCTGATCGAAGCCGCCGACGACATTGCCGACAACCCTGATTGCCACCTTGAACTCAGCCTGCGGTGCCGAGTACCGGGGCACCCTGAAGGTGAAGCGGTAGTCGGTGCGCGCCTTGTGCTCTTCTTTCCTTGAGGACTCCAGCTGGTAGGGGAGCAGCTCCGGATGCTCGCTTTTCAGGTAGCCCTCCGCCAGATGCTGCGCCTGCTCCTCGGTCAGCCTGGCGCCCGGGGCGTCCTCCGCCCTGGTGACGTCGATGCCCACGATCCGCCCGCGGCCGTCGATGGTGACCTGATACTCCTCCGGATCCAGCGGGCGGAAGAAGCGCACCTTCCAGACGAGCGTATTGCAGGGGGAGGTGGCGAGATCCCTGGTGCGCGCCATCCCCAGCTTCTCGAACAGGTACTGCAGTTGCAGCAGCTCCTGCCCGCTCATCCCCCTGGCCAGCCAGGCGGTTTCGCTGCGGCCCATCGGCGGCAGGTTGTGGAGCACCAGGTACTGCCTGGCCCGCTGGATCGCCTCGTCCCGGGAGATGGTGAGGGCGGCTTGCTGGCCAACTGTGGGCAGATGCCAGCCGAACTGCATGATCGAGCCGGCGATGGCGATGGCGGCCAGGGTCCCCCGGACCAGGCGCGAAAGCGGTCTGTACTGATAAGGGACGGTCGGAAAGATCTCCTCGGCCGGCGCCGGGGCGTGGTGAGCGGGGATGGCGCTGTTGGCCAGCTCCTGATCGGACGACCAGCCGGACTTGCGCACCAGATACAGCGCCACCGCCAGGGCCAGAACAAAGGGAAGCACCGCCGCAATTGCCGACAGGCGAAGGGCGAAAGCCGCCGAGGAAAGAAGTGGCGTCACCGAGAGGAAGGCGTCGAAAATATAGTGGGAGGCGATGGAGGCGATGAGCCCGTATCGCCTCAACACGCCTCCATAGACCAGCCCGACCACGGTCAGCTCGAGACCGCGGGCGTAGGCGGGCTCCTGCGGGTAGTTGCTGTGCATGAAGGCCCAGGCTGCCGCTTGCAGGAGGTTGGCCAGCCAGAACTGCTTGACCAGCTTCTGGAATATGCTCATGCCCAGCACGCGGTAGGTCAGCTCTTCGGATACGGCGGCCGACACCCCGATGAACATCGCCGAGTAAAAGGGGAAGATCGTGGACAGCCCCTCCGTGTTGCGCACCTCCAGCGGTGACCAGAAATGGAGGGGCTGGCCGGCAAGGTAATAAAGGATGATCCATCCCACGTGCATGCCGAAAAGCGCATGGCCGGCCACCAGCCCCGAGACGGCCTGACGGCAGCGCAAGCCGGCCGTGCTGAACAGGTGTTCGAGGGCCAGCTTGCCCGGGTAAGCCATCCTGTACAGCCCTTCGGCCGCCCCGACGAGGATGAACGTCTGGAAGGCCTGGCCGATAGCGCCCCACAGCGCCGAGACGTACACGTCGACCAGGTAGCCGTTGTAGGACATCGTGGTCGCGTAGCTGCGTATGGAGTTCGGCAGCGCGTTCAAGGCGTCCAGATAGTACATGACCCCGACGGCGCCGCCGACGCCCAGGGCAAGCCGCCAGCGGATCGCGCCCCGGGTGAACATCCATATGAAGGCGAAGATGGTGGCGACCCCGAAGATCGAGTAAAAGATGCTGGCCACCTCTTCGAGGGCGTTGTTGTAGGAGCGCATTTCGCTGAACCGGCGAAGCCATTGCTCCGGCACATAGAGGTAGTGGTTGAACCCGGTGACCTGGTTGCCGGAGAGGTACGTGTAGATGCGCAGGCGTGCCCCCTTGTAATCACGCGACGTTTCCTCCCAGACGAAGAAGTGGTCCGTCCGGTGCGGCTGCTTGACCGAGCCGTCCTCGATCGGCTTGTAATTGTCCAGCGACATACCGAGCTTCTCACGGACGAACTGGCGGGCCTGCGCGCGGGCGTCGTCATGGGGTATGGAGGGCATCGCCCGGTCGTTGCCGATCGAGTGATCGAAGGAGAGCAGGCGGCCGGTCGGGCTTATGGATGCGCTGAACTCCTCGAGCTTGAGCGGCCGGCACAGACGGGTGGACCAGTACCAGACCGGCACCTCGTCCTTCATCAGGGCGCTGGCCTGGGAAAGCCCGACCTCATGCTCGAGAAATGTCTTGGCGTCGTCGTCGTCGGAAAACACCGTCGAGGCGATCGCCCCTTCCGACGGGTAACCGAGATCGTCCGCCCACCGCTTGGACAGGCTGAGAGCCTGCGCCCGGGTCAGCTTGAGATCGATTGAGGCGGCCGGGAAGACATCCTGAAACTTGAGGAAGTAGCCGAGCATACCGAGCGCGCCCAGCAAAAGCATCCACCATATAAGGTGGCGCGCCTTGCCGGACCGGTCGGCGCTCATCTGGGTCATCCCGCCTTATCCTGACCGCCGGCGGGTTCATGCGCGCCGGCCCGCCGAACGATCATGAGCAGGTGCTGGCCGCGCGCCCGCTCCACCTCGCGCGCGGTCTCGAGACCTGCCTGGCTGAAAACGTAATGCCAGTCCTGGCGGGTGAAGCGATTGTGGCAGGCGAAGAGCCTGTATGCCAGCGCCGGATCGCCCATCTCCGGCAGCCCCGGGTCTACGTCCCAGAAACGGAGATACTCTTCCAGCGGGCGACGGGCCCAGTCGTAAATCCACAGCCAGCCGCCCGGCTTCAGCGCCCTAAGCGCCTCGGCCAGTATGGGCAGCGGGTAGTCGAACTGGTGGAGAAAGAAGTTCATGGAGATGAAATGAACGCCGCCGTCGGGCAGCGGGATCCCCTTGCTGACATCGCAGCGGCTGAGGTGCGGTTTGAGCGCGGACCAGGAGAGGTTGCCGGCCACATCGAGCATTACCGCGCTGGTGTCGAATCCGTAGAGCGTGGCCTCGGGCAGCCTCTGGTGGATGTCGAAAAGGAACAGACCCGGCCCGCAGCCGAGATCGGCCATCGACGGCTCGCCGGGAAGCTCCGGGACGACCACGTCATCGAAGGCCTCCCAGATTCGACCGTCGAAGCGCGCCTCGTGGGTGTCGACCATCAGCTTGAGCATCTGCTCTTCAGCCAGCGGAGCCATGTCAGTCTCGGCGCTCCCGTCTAGATTAACTCGGGCGTTGTGCGTCGTTATTGTTTCATATTTGCCCGCCACGAGCAGGCGACGGCAAAACCCGGACCGCCGCCCCCGCCCCACAGGCGAAGAACTCGCAGGCACGCCCCCGATTGACCGCGATCTCCAGCACCCCGTGGCTGCCGGCGACCACGACCGGCTCTCCGGCGGCCACGCTTGCGTAGGACCGGCGCAGATGCCCTGCCTGCCTTCCCTCGACAAAACAGACGGCCCCCGCCGGCGGCGCATCGGAGGGGATGTTGGTGATCAGGTTGCCGAAGCGGTCGACGTATTCCACCCGCCCGTGTATGCCATCTTCAGCGGTCAGGAGCTCGAGGGCCGGCAGCCTCACCAGACCGCCCACCTCGATCTCGGCTCCGAGCTCGCCGGCGCTGACCCCGATTGTCAGGTGGGCGGCGGCCGGCCCGAAAATATCGCGCGCGTGGAAGGTGGCGGATACCGGCGAGAGCCGGTAGCGGTCGTTTTCCAGCTCATAGGCCTTTACCTTCAGCCCACCCGAATAGAGAAAGGAGAAAATTCCGTTGTCGGGACCTATGAAGGCGGCGGTCTCCGCCTCGATGATAAGCGGGCGGCGGCTGCCGCCGACGCCGGGATCGACAACGGCCAGGTGAATGGAGCCGGGCGGGAAGTAGGACCAGCTGGTTTTGAGGATCCAGGAGGCCGCGGCGATGTCGCCGGGGGCGACCTCATGGCTGAGGTCGATTATCCGCGCCTTCGGGGCGATGCCGAGGATCACCCCCTTGACCGTGCCGGCGAAGCCGTCGACCGAGCCGAAGTCGGTCGTCATGGTGATCAGCGCCGGGCCGTCATTGGATCTTTTCATCGAATCATGCCCGCTCACTACCGGTGGTGGCGACAGCGGCCGGCCTGCTAGCCGTGGGCGAGGACGAAAGCGGTGGCGTAGTCCCCGTCGTGGCTCAGGCTCACCTCCCAGTGCTTGAGCCCCAGCTTTTGAGCCAGCGCGGCGGCGCGCCCGTGCAGGATGAGGCGTGGCGCCCCGGACGGCTCCCTGCCGACCTCTATCTCCTTCCAGAAAATGCCGCGCCAGCCGGTGCCCAGAGCCTTCGAGGCCGCTTCCTTGGCCGCGAACCGGCCGGCCAGGCGATTGACGAGATGGGCGGAGTGGCTGGTTACGTAGCCTTTCTCGCCGGGGGTGAGCAGGCGATCGAGAAAGCGCTCGCCGAAGCGTGCGTAGGCTGCCGCCACTCGTTTGATGGAGCAAATGTCGGTTCCGACCTTAATGATCCGCGCGTCCGCCATCTCGGGAAAGTCTCCGCCGGGAGCCTCTGTCAGCAATAATCACACTCGTCGTCGCCATCGAGACCGCGCGTGCCGTAAAGATAGACAAGCTCCGGCTCCGGCAGCGCCTCGTGCAGCTCGGAGACGGTTTGCCCGAGGCAGGGGTGAAGGAGATCGGGGGCGATCTCGAGCAGCGGCACCAGGGCGAAGGCTCTCTGGTGCAGGCGGGGGTGCGGCACCTTGAGCGAGTCCGTCTCGGTGACCAGATCCCCGTAGAAAAGAATGTCCAGGTCGATGATCCTTGTGCGAACGCCCGGGCGCTGCTCCCGGCAGACCCGCCCGTTTTCGGCGCCGTGGAACTCGACCAGCCGGGCTTCGATGTCATGGCAGACGTCCAGCAGCTCTTCGCAGGTGAGGTCGGTGTCGATTGCCGCCACCGCGTTGACGAACCATTCCAGGTATTCGGCGCCCACCGGCTCGGTCTCGTAGAGGCTCGAGCACTCGACAACCTCGATGCGCGGGATGTCTTTCAAAAGCTGCATCGCCTGCTGGACAAAGCCTACACGATCGCCCTCGTTGGAGCCCAGCCCGATGTACGCACGGACACGGTGATTCCTGTCGCTGGCTTTGCCCGTTTCTGCCACCAATCGAGCCCCGACTCGGCGCCGGAAAGCGTGCTGCCCGGTGCCGCCAGATGAACCCTGCCTGCTTCGCGAATGATCGCCAGGGAAAAATTATAGCCGCTACTCAGCCAAAATCGCCTGAATCAGTGCCTCGGTATCTGAAAGGGAGGGAAAAAGGAAGTCGGGCCCGGCCTCTTCTATCTCCTGCCAGGAGGTTCTGCCGGTGGCGACGGCGATGCTCACCGCCCCGAAGCCGCGGGCGCAGCGGACGTCATGGACGCTGTCGCCTACTATCACCACGTCGCGCGGGCGGAATTCCGTCGCGAAATGCTTGCTGGCCCTCAGCCCGGCCACGGCGGGCAGCATCATCCGGTCGGCCGAATCCGAGCCGTAGGCGCCCACCGGGAAATAATGGTTGATCCCGAACGGGGACAGCTTTGCCCTGGCGCCCGGCTCGATGTTGCCGGTGAGGAGACCAAGGCAGGCGGAATCGATTTCGGCAAGGGCGGCCAGTAACTCCATTACGCCTTCGTGCAGGCAGAAGAGCTGCGACCTGCCTATCTCTTTTTCCAGGTTTGGCAAGTAGATCTCGAACACGCGCGTAAGCCCGCCCGGGATCTCCTCCGGGCTCAAGCCGTTGGCCTCCAGTATCTCCCGGCAGATCTGCGGGTCGGTCTTGCCGGAAAGCTTGACCGCGCTGCTGTCGATCTCCGCCCCACAGGCCTGCGAGAGGGCGCTGGTTATTGCGCGCCTGCCCGCGCCGTCGGATTTCAGCATGGTCTCGTCGATGTCGAAAAGGACGAGGTGTTTTCGGGTACTTTTCATACGGCGCCCCGCGAACATTCGGCACCGTACATTGTAGCCGGGCAGATCGGCAACCGCACCAGAGCGGGAATGGCGCCGGTCAGCCGGTCCGTTTGTAGCCCTCGAGCACAATCTTGAAGGCTCTGTGGCGAGCCTTTTCCATCCGTCGGGTAATCTCGAACATGGCCGCGGCCTCGCGGGCCACCGCCCCATTGTCTATCTCCGGCGCCGTCGCCAGCAGGTTGAAGAGGCCGGTGAGATGACTGTCCAGGTCGGCAACGTCGGCGTGCCACTGCCTTTTCAGGGGGGCCAGCTTGCCCGCGACTGCCGGCGAAAGCCCGCTTTGATTATCGGCTTGCCCAGCCTCCTCCATGTCCACCTTGAACAGGTGAATCAGCGGCTCCATTGTGCCCACGTAGAACGCCAGCCAGTCAGGGCGCGGTCGCAGGTAGGCGCCGGCCGGATTGAACTGCTTGCCGGAAATGGAGGAAGGGTGCCGGAGGTCCACGCTCGAGTGCGGCATGAACCTGGGCCTGGTCGCTTCCACGAACAGATTTATCGACTGCTCGCGGATCTCGTTCAGGGGAATGCCGGCATCGCGGATGCGGGCCAGCAGCGCCTGCGGGTTTGCCGAGCGCGGGCCGAGGCTCAAACCGGCCGCCGGCCGGTCCTTATCGGATAAGCCGGCCGTGTTGGCGGCCGCCGGCGCGCCGGGCGGTTGGGCGAAGCAGGCGCCGGCGGCAAAGCTCATCAAGGTCGCCGCTGCGAAGATAAGGCGGGCATCAGCCCCACGCGCGACCGTTTTCCTTTCTGTCCCCTGTGCTCTCATATGCCGTCCTTTTCGCCCGTCAGAGCTTGAACAGACTGTCCGCCAACCCCACATTGGCGCGAAAATTGCCGAAGTAGGTAATCGAAAGCAGGGAGCCGCCCCGGAATACGTCCCATTCCGTCGGCACATTCGTTTGCGGGTTGACAATGATGCGATCGGTGAGTCGCGCCGACTCGCCACTGCCGGCGGTGACATCCACCACGTAGGCGAGCTCCCCGGTCTTACGCGCCGGCACCGGAGTTTTCGTCACCTTGATGGTGCTGCCGCTGTTGACTTCTCTGTCTATCGTCCGAAGCAGGCTGGTCAGATCCGAGTCGATCACGTTGTAGCCGTTGGGAAGCTGCAGGAAGTGCGAATCCTTGGAAAGGGTCATCTTCAAAAACCGCAGCCCCGGGCCGGCGGAGCCTCTGATCCGGCCATCGGCCTGGCGGACGACCAGCGAGCCCAGTGCGCCGCTGCCTGAGTCGTCCTCGACGCGCACGAGATTCGGCTTCTTGAAAAAGAAGTTGCCGGACTTCTCGACCTGTTTGCCCCCCAGGAACGTGACCACCAGCGATTTGTAGGTGTAATCTTCGAATCCGGCGGCGGTCTTGAGCAGGCCGGCGAGAAATCCCTTGCCGTCGACCTGCTCGTTGGCGTACGAGGAGTTGTACTGCGGCTCAAAAACAGCGCCCGAGGCCATTGACAATGCGCCTCCCTGGGAGATTGCCAGAAGCAGAACGAACACGGCGGCGGGGCAGGCGCGGCTTTTCATCGAGGTGTCTTGACCTCCGTTCGGTTTTCAAGCCGTTTTGTCCCAATGGGGTCATTTTACCGCGCCCGGCGGCGAAATTGGTGGAGCACCAGATGGCAGCCGGACCAGCAAGCCCGGAGGCGAATGGTCATCGCGCGCAGGAAAGGCGGGCTACGGCAAATGATGCTTGATGGAGTCCTCGAACGATTCGAGCCTTCGCAGGTGATTCTCAATTATCTGCCGGCGGCTCTTGCGCTGGCTTGTCAGCCGGCGGTCGCGCATCTCCTCCGAGACCAGGCGCTCCAGATTGACGGTTGCCGCCACGGAGTTCCCGATACCATAGCTGGTGGCAGGACCGGCTATCCATTGCAGGCGAGCTTCGCTGGGTTTGTTGATGGACAGATCGCCTATCACCGTGCCGATGCCGTTGGCCACCTTCGTGCCGGCGCCGCCGGGCTCCGAGATCATGGACTTGAGGAAGGACACATGGGCATGGCGGGCGGCCCGCTGGTAGACATCCCTTCGCTCCGTGAGCAGATCCGCTTCCATCTTGCACAGATCTCTGACGATAGGCGCCGCCTGCCCGCCCCTGTTTCCTTCTACTTCCTGGACAGCGGAGAGGCGGCAAAAATCCTCATGTAGCGGCGCCGGATCCAGAACGGGCGGGCGGCCGAGCGCCGCAGAGGTGTCCCGCCATCCCCGCTGCTCGCTCACTCGCCCCCAGAGCCTGGTGGCCGCAGGGGCGCAGGCGTTGATGCTGCCACCGACGATATCACCGAATCCGGCTACGGAACCAAGATTCAACCTCGCGGTGACTGTCCCCCTCGTGGTCAAGGTCGCATACACGCCGATAAACGTCAGGATGCCCGACTCCAGGTTGCTGACAAATATCATGAGCTGATTGAGCAGCCTGGCTGCCTTGAGTCCCTTCGACTGGCCGTAAACGAATACGAAATAAGAGGCCTCATTATCGAGCACGTCCCTGAGGGCATTTCCTTCGATGGCCAGCCGGCGGGCTGTCTGATCGTCAAGGACCTTGGCGGCAATCAGCTTGTCGCGGCGCCCGATTAACTCGTCGATGGTATTCTTGAGCCTGAGCGCCTCCGAACGGGCATGGCCGAGATCGAGCGCTTTGCGCTTGCTCTCCAGGCGGTTGCGCGCATCGAGACCGAATTCCAGAAGGCACTCGCCCGTGGTGATGAAGTTAGCCACCCCTCGCTGTATGGATCCGGCTGCCACCAGATTCTTCGGTATCGCCGCCGGATCCTCCTGGTGGCGATAGGAGGTGAATCCGTTCAAGAATGCGCCCGAGCTTGTAAGCGAGTTGTTGGTTATGGCGGCAAGCAGCCAGCGCCGGTTGTACCAGAGGTCGGGCACGGGGCTGACCCTCAGGTTGAGCTTGGCCAGCTCGATCTCCTGCGATACGATTGTTCGGGTTAGCGAGGTGATCTCATCGTCTTCAGCGCCCGCCTGCGCGGCGCCCGGATAAGCAAGCAAGCTTGCCAGTGCCAGGAGTGATACCAGGAAGGTTCTCACAGGGCGGTTTCCAAGTGGGCGAACGCCGACAGAGTCAAATATACCGCCCGGAGCTCACAGGGGTGGTTCGACTGGAGCGGTGGTCTGTGCTTCCGGCTCGGTTATTACCCTTAGCGGCGAGTGTCCGTCAAAGACGCGCACCTGGTTGCGCCCGCAGTGCTTGGCCACGTAAAGGGCCATGTCCGCTTTTTCGATCAGCTCCTTCATATCCTCAGCCTGATCCGGATAAGTGGCCGCGCCGATGGAGATCGATATTGTGCCGAGTCCGGGCACCGGCGCGCTGTTTACTTGGCGGCAGAGTCGATCGGCGATCAGCGCCGCCTCGTTCAAGGGCGTCTCGGGAAGGATGACGGCGAACTCCTCGCCGCCGTAGCGGGCTGCGGTATCGCCGCTTCGCAAAAGGTTCTTCAAGGCCCAGGCCACCTGTCTTATAGCCGCGTCCCCAACCGGGTGACCGAAGCTGTCGTTGATCAATTTCAGCCTGTCCAGATCGAGCATCAACAAAGAGCAGGGGGCCTGCTTTCTCTGGGCGCGGCGGAGCTCCTTCTCCAGCCTGTTCTTGAGATAAATATGGTTGTAGAGCCCGGTCAGCCCGTCGGTGATCGCCTGGTGGCGCACCTGGGCGAACAGCTGCGCGTGACTGATGGCGATCGACACCTGGTCGGCGATGGCCGTGACCAGCCCCGCCTCTTCCGGCTTCCAGTCACGCGCAGAACGTGTCTGGTGCACCATGAGCAAGCCCAGCAGGCGGTCCTCGTTCAGCAACGGCGCGGCGATGAGCGACCGGGAGCCTACCGCCGCCAGGAACGGGCGGAACGGCAGGGTGCGGCTGTCCGCCGAAGCGTCGGCTATCACCGCCAGCGGCGCGTCCCTCAACGTCGTGCCGTCCTTGCTGTCGCTTGTCTCGCCAAGGCGGCTCAGGTCTATGCCCATGACCGAATGCGTCTTCAGCTCGGCGAGGATCGCCGGGTCGAAGTCGATCTTCTCCCCGTAGATGTTGAGACCGATCATCGGAGTCAGTCCGTCAGCCTGATACTCGTGGCTGACGACAAGCGGTCCTTCGGCACGGGGCTGGGCGATCTGGCAGCGGTCCGCCGAAAGCGCCTCCCCGAGCTCTCGCGTTACCGTGCCGAGAATGGTGTCCAGATCGAGCGAGCCTCTGACGGCGCGCACTATGTGATTGATCAGCAGCTGTTGATCGGCGAGCGCTTTGGTGCGGCGATAGAGGAACGCCTGCTCCATGGCCAGGGCGGCGTGCGTGGCCACCGAATCCACCAGCTCCAGCTCGGGATCGATCCAGGTGCGCCGTTCGTCGCACTGGTGAACGAGGATGAGGCCGAGCGGCCTTTCGCGCGTGCTGATCGGGCAGGCCATAAGCGACTTGATCGACTTCCAGTCCTCCGGATAAGTCTCTTCGCTCTCGAACAGGGGCAGGAAGCTCGTGTCGTCGAGGACGTCCATGGAGAGAATCGCCCCCTGCTCCAGGATCATCTTGAGCATGCTCTCGCCGGTCATCAGGATGGAGCTGTTCTTGAGCGGGGTGCCGCCGCGCGCCGGGTCGGACCAGACGTAATTGAAGGCGAGCTGGTCGTCGGCCAGGTCGGTGTGCGATCTGGCGTCTATAAGCGCGATGCAGCAGCGGCTGGCCTTGAGCGCCTTGCCGAGTTCGCTTATGGCCGTGTTCAGGATCTCGTCGAGATCCAGCGATTGCCTGATCGACTCCGAGATCCTCTCCACCATGAGCTTCTGCTCCTGATTCAGCTCCAGGTTGATCGCCATCTGATTGAAGGCGCGGGCCAGCAAGCCCAGCTCGTCGCCGCTGGAGATGCGCACGCGTTTGGAGAGATCCCCCCTGCCTATCGCCAGCGCCTCCCGCACCAGCTCGTTTATCGGCGCCGTGAAGTGGGCGGTGAACTTGCAGGCCAGCACCACGGACACGCCGATCGCGCAGCCGGCAAGCATGAGCATCAGCACCAGCCAGTCGTGGGCCGGCCCGTAAATCTCCGCCGTCGGTACGCCGGCCACCACCACCCAGCGGTTGGCGGTCAGGTGGTCGAAAGCGTAGGCTCGCGGCGTCGGATCGGCGATGCCCACCACCTCCAGGGTGCCGCGCCAGCGCTTGCCGGCAGCCTGCACCGTTCTCGCCTGCGAGAAATCCCTGCCTGCCCAGAAGTCGTTGTTCAACGTGCGGGTCACCACGCGCATGTTGCGATCGACGACCGCCACCATCGACCCGGATCTTTCCCCCAGGCCCTGGAATAGCTCGTAGACTGCCCGCGGGTTGACGGAGGCGAGCAGAAAGCCTGCGGTCCTGTTCCCGCGCAAGACCGGCGCCCCGACGATGATTGCCGGCGCGCCGGTGAGCGGGCACTGCGTGTACTCCGAGATGTCCGGCTTGCCCGTGGCCCGCATGCGCGCGACAAAGGGCTCGGAGATAAGAGACGGCAGCTCCTGCTCAGCGGCATCCATGCTGGCGGCAATGAGCCTGCCCGCCGTCGAAACCAGGTAGACGGCGTGCCAATCGTGCTGGGCGTGCGCGGCCGTGTAGAGGATCTTGCGCAGCGATTCGGGGTTCCGCTGCTTCACCGCCGGCAGTGCGGCCAGGGCGGCAAGCCCCTCCTCCTGAGAGGTTATCCAGTGCGAAACCGCGCGCACGCAGATGGCGGCCTGGAAGGTGGTGGCCCGCCGCGCCTCGTTCTTGAGCGTCTGGTACTCCTTCCAGAGGATGAAAACGCCGATGATCAAAAGCGGCGTGGCGACTGCCAGGCAGAGGAAGACAAGGCGGGCGCGTATGTTGAGGCTTCTTGAAAGTCCGCGTGCCACTGCCATTTGTCTCCAGACGAAACTAAACCAGAGTAAGCCCGGTAGAAAGGGGTGCCCTGAGAATCAACCAGCCCGGAATGCCGCATGTCAAGCAGCGTGGTTGAAGCATACAATGACAACCCTATTCCTCCAAGTTAGAAGTCGGCGGAATCATAATTCTTTTCTAAGAAAAGAAGATAACGCTTTGCGTCCAACAATCCACGCAAAGCCGTTTCAGCGGTGTTCCTTGTGGCAATGCCCGCTGAAAAGCCCACCGGGAATCGCCGCTTTATATAATGGACTTGGGTTCGAGGGGGGCTGGCAGGCGGCCATGTGCCGGGGGATTCGCCGTTGAGCGGTCAGGACAATTCCGTGGTGCTGGCCAGTCGCCGCCCGCGCGTGTTCGGCGTTGCCGTAGCCACGGCCGGAATGGCCATTTTTGTCTTCTGCTGGGTGCCGCTGTTCAACCCGGAAGGCAATCCCCGGAGCCTCTTTCCGGATCCGCTGCAGGAAGAGTTCTTTTTCGACCTGGTGGGCTGGATCGGCGGCTGCTGGCTCATCTCCTGGGTGTCGGCGCTGTGCTCCTGGCAGCGCATGGCCCGCTTCGGGCAATGGCTGGGCATCATCTTGTTGTGCGTGAATCAGGCGATCCTCATCGGCATCTGGCGGGCATTTTCTGCCACGAGCGGCTTCCCGCTCGCGGGGGCGGCGCTGACCCCCCTTCTTCTTCAGCTCTTCTTCCTGGGCTATTTCCTGGGGCTCTTCACGCTGCCCTCCCTGACCGCGACCGGCAACCGGCGCCTGACCGGGCTGGGAACGCTGGCCGTGCTTCTGCCCTGGCTTCTGGGCCGGCAGGCAATAATTATGGGAACGCAGATCCTCTGCGGAATCTTCTAGCGCTCAATCGCGCGACTGGCGCTGGAGGTCGCGCTGGGGAGCGCGGATGCGATCGCCAAGCCTGTCCTCGAGCTGGGCGATGCTCTCGAAGGCCGCCTCGGAATCGAGGGGAACCTTTTTCTCCAGGTCGAGCGTCAGCCCCTCGCGCATGGCCAGGAGGATCTCCTCGCCGGCCTCCTCCTTTTTCCCCTGGCGGAGGAAGACGTCCACCTTCACCATGCGGGCGATCAGGCAGTAATCGTCAAACTCCAGGGCCCGCTCCGACAGATTGAGGGCCCCTATTATGTCCTCTCCGGCAAAGGCCGCGCAGGCAGCGGCGGCCAGAAGGCTCGCCTTCAGCTCGCCTGCGACGCCCGGGTAATCCGAGGCGAGGATGAAAGCCTGGCGCGCCACCCGATAGTCGCGACGCCGGTAGGACAGGACCGCTTCCAGGAAGGTCGCGTAGAGCGAGCTCGGGCAGGACTTCTTCAGGCGCTTCAACTGCGCCCTGGCCCGCCGGCGCAGACCGGCCTTGTCATAGAGAAGACCGACCCGGCAGGCCAGGCGCCCGCTGTCGGGATGCGAGCGAAAATCGCGCAGCGCCCCGCGCAGCTCGTCGGAAGCCACCGGGCGCGAGAGCCTGGCAAACAGCATGCGCACCCGCTGGCTGAACATGAGCGCCAGGTAGATCGACGCGGCCGCGGCATGCACCGCCATGAATGCCACCCGCTTATCGGCCGGCAGCGCATCGTAAACGATCTGCCAGCGCGGGCTTCCCATGTTGATCACCGAAAGCAGGGGATCGGCGATCAGGTTGAGCCCGAAGATGAAGGCGATGGTGTAGCCTACCAACGTAGCCAGAAACGGATGAGGCCTGAAAAGCAGCGAAGGCAGCATGCACACGGCCAGGGCAAGCTGCAGGATGGCCCCGGCAAAGTACACGCCGATAAGGGATTGGTTGGAGGTTAGGCCGGAAGGCTCCAGGTGGTACCACATGAGCCCGTACACCCAGTGCGCCACCGACCCGCCGTAAAGGTCGCAGGCCACGATCGTGGCTCGCAGATCCAGGAAGGTGAGGAAGGGAAAGATAAGGAATATGACAATGCGCCAGGCAAAGGACCGATCCTCGTCCGTCAGCTCCTCCCTGGCGAGCCGCTCGCGGTCGGCCCAGAGGCGCCAGAGGGTGGTAAGAGAGATGAGGGCAGCCATGCCCGTCACGGACCAGAGGCAAAAATCGTTCATACTCGCCGAGTTCCCGATAAGGCGAGCCCGCGGCTCGCATCCACCCCTTTTCAGTGAGCAAGCAATTATAGTCGGCGCTATCCTGACAAGCCTGAAACAAAATTATTGCTTGGATTGACGTCTTTTTTGAATATCGGCGAGCCTGCCCGCGTTTGCCGCCGCCAGACCCTTATCCATCCACTCGAGGATGGCGGCGGCGCGCAGATGACCCTCGGCCTCGTCCAGGCGTCCAGCCTCGGACAGCAGGGCGCCGATGAAGTAGCGCGGGTCGGCGGCATCGGGCGCCAGCTGACCGGCCTGGATAAAGGTGGCAAGGGCCTGGTCGCGCCTGCCGTGCCTGAGAAGGCAGCGGCCGAGCGACATCATGGCCAGCAGCCGCAGGCGCTCGGGCACATCCGGGTTCCCAATCAGCTCTTGATAACATTGAATGGCTTTCCCGGTCCGCCCGCGCTCGTCGGCCAGCGCGGCCTCGAAAATGCGCACGTCCGGTGATTCCGGCGCAACCTGCCGTGCCGCCTCCAGGCAGGCGACGGCCGTTTTATTAAGCCCTTTGAAGTAATAAGACCAGCCCAGGCGGACGAGGTTGTCCGCGGAAGGGAAAAGACCGGCATGCTCGACCATGAGCCGGTTCTCGGCCGCCCAGCCTGGATCGGTTTTGGCGGCGAACCACAGGCGGGGCTTCTCCGCGTAAACCGCGTAGACGACCGCGAGCGCGAGCGTCAGGTGCGACAGGGCGATGGCCGCCACCAGGGCGGACGGCGGTGCCGTGTAAATGTGGATCCAGTCCCCGTAGAGCCCGGTTACCGAAAGGAGCGTGTAGAGGATCACGGTGCCGCCCACCGACCAGAGGGACAGGTACACCAGGAGCGCCACCACCGGCGGTGAGGAGACCAGCGCCGCCGCCAGCGCGGCGACCAATCCGATGAGGATCTGAACCAGGTTGCCGGCGAAATAGAGCCATACCTTCTCGTCGGCCGTGAAGTGACCGGCGGGCACGACGTAGCCGGAGAGAAAGGCGTAGTGAAACTCGGCTACTTTGCCCCCGAAGAGCCTGACCGCGGCAACGTGACCGAGCTCGTGAAAAAACACCACCACCGGCAGAAGGAGGAAGATGGCGATTCGCTGGATGAGCTGGCGATCGTGGGCGGTCAAGTCCTCATCCCAGAGCTGCCGCCAGTTTGCCCGCAGCGACACGGCCGTTATCGCCATCAGCGGCAGGAAGAGGAGATTGAGCAGGTCTAGTGGCACCAGCGACGGCGGCATGGTGCCAGCGTATCACACAGCGACCCCGATCACCGGTCAGCTGGCGGCAGGTTCGTACCGTGCCGCGGTCGACAGGGCCAGAAGCGACTCCCGCAACGTACGGTCCGGGGGGGCGACCAGCACGATGTCGGCAAGCCCGGCCGGAATGCTTATCCTGCCCCGTTCCGGCACGATGGCCAGCACGGGCATGTCGGGCTTGTGCCGCCGCGCCTCCACGATTACCGAGATCATAGCCAGGTTAATCTGCTGGAAGCAGACGACCAGGGCTGCAAAGGTCTTCTCCTCCACCAGCGCCGAGGCTATTTTGGGGATCCCCGTCGAAAGAACTTTGTACCCGAATTCAACAAGCTTCTCCGCGACCTGAGCCCGCGAATCGGGATCCGGGTCGCAACACAGAATCTCGGGAGGAATGGATTTTGAATTTTCAGCCAGCATGATGCCACCAGGAGGAGATACCAACGACCAGTTCAGAAGGCCCGCCACGGGCAAGGCAAAACTGCCCCGACCATGATTAAGCCCGCATAATTTGTATGATAGACTCCAGGCGACGACAGGGGGTCTATCTGTCCCTATAAAGATATATAGGCTCGCCTATGTGTTGTCGGGCAAGCCGGCATCCGGCGTTGACTTTAACCACCGGATAGAACGCCGGGGCGGCGGCGTTCGATGGAAGCTTCAGCGGCCGAACAGCTTGAGCAGCAGGATGGACAGGAAATACAGTCCGGTCAGGGCGGCCATCACGATAAGCATGGAGAAGGCGGTCGGATCGGGGGTGATGATCGCCGCCACCACCGTCGCCCCCAGGACCGCGTAGCGCCAGATGGAGACGAGCTGGCGCGAGTTGACCAGGCCGGTGAACGAGAGGGCGAAGATGATTATCGGCAGCTGGAAGCACAGCCCCATATAAAGGAGAACCGTGGAGACCAGCGAGATGTAAAAGTCCAGGCGCTGGTTGAGCGCGGTCATGCCCTGCCCGAAGCTGCCGAAAAAGTGCAACATCGGGGGCAGCACCAGGTAATAGGCAAAGGCGGCACCGGCGGCGAACAGAACCGGCCCGCCGATCACCACCGGCGCCAGAACCCGGCGCTCCTGCCTGCGCAGCCCCGGGGCGACGAAGCGGCTGGCCTCGAAAAGGATGTACGGGCAGGCGACAATCAGCCCGGTGTAGAAGGCGACCTTGAAGTACACCAGAAGCGGCTCCTCGAGGGAGAGCGCCTGGAAGGTGATGTTGCCGGCCGGCGCCTCGAGCCAGTGGACGACGTCCTTGGCGACGACCAGACCGAAAGCGAAACACACGGCCACGGCCGCCAGGCAGCGAATGAGCCGCGTGCGCAGCTCATCGAGGTGCTCGACGATGGTCATGACCGGACCGTCTTCAACGCCGTCCTGCCGGCGGGCTTCGTCCTCGTTGCTTGCCGGCAACGCTTCAGGGTGGGGCTTTTCTAACTCTTCCAGAGACTCTTTCACCGTTTCCGCGGCTTGCATGGTCAATCCTCTGCCATTTTAACAAGAGACCGTTGCCGCGCCCGGCTCCCGGCCCCTCGGCTGCTGCCGGCTCGGGGCGGCCCTAGCCGGCCCTGGGACCTGTCATGGTGAGCCGCTGCTGAACGGCGCTGAAAAGGATGATGCCTGCGGCGACGGCGACGTTGAGGGACTCGCTGGCCGCGCCCATCGGGATGGCCACGCTCTCGTCGGCGCGGGCAAGCACCCTGGGCGAGAAGCCCTGCCCCTCGTTGCCGAAGGCCAGCGCCACCGGCGTTGTCAGATCCACATCCCAGTGCATCCTGGCCGCTGCGGGATCGCAGGCAATCACCCGCAGCCCGTGCTGTTTCACCAGGTCGATCGCGTGGTCGATCGCCAGGTCGCCCACATGCGGCAGCGTGAACAGCGAGCCGGCCGCGGAGCGCACCACCTTGGGGTTGAAGGGATCCACGCACCCTTTGGTGAGAATCAGACCGCTGGCAGAGGCGGCCAGCGCCGTTCTTATCATGGTGCCGAGATTGCCGGGGTCCTGAATGGCGTCCGCTATGACCACGAGCGGGGCGCGGCCGCTGAAGAGCTGCTCGGGCGACCAGCGGGGCATCTCGGCGACGGCCACGATGCCGCACGGCCCCTCGGTGGTCGTCACCTCGGCAAAAAGCCTGTCCTCGACCACGGATACGGCCGCGATGTTGGCGGCATGGCTATCGCCCAGCCCTTCTTTCAGGAAGGACTGGCTGACCAGCACGTCCTTCACCCTGACGCCCTTGCTGACCGCCTCGGCCACCAGCTTCGCCCCCTCCGCCAGAAACAAGCCGGTCTTCTCCCTCATGGACCGCTGGCGCAGCCCGCGGATCCTCTTGAGGAGCTGGTTGGTCTCACTGGTTATCGGGGAGATTTTCATGATGGGCAAATTTAGCACAACCGCAGTAACATTGAGGTCTCATGTCCATGAACCTGGCTTTCACCTTCCGGCGCGCCGTGACGCTCTTTCCAGGGCGCGAGGCGGTTGTCGACGGCCATGCGCGCTTTACATATCGACAATTCGGCGAGCGGGTGGCAAGGCTTGTCCACGCCCTGTCGGCGCGGGGCGTCGGCGCCGGCGGCGCGGTGGCGATTATCGCGCCCAACAAGCACGAGTTCATGGAATCCTACTACGCCTGCGCGCTCCTGCGCGCGGTGCTTGTGCCGGTCAATTTTCGCCTGGCTCCCGCGGAGATCTCCTTCATCCTGGCTGACTGCGGGGCGCAAGCGCTGATCGCGCACACGGACTTTGCCCACGTGGTCGAGGCGGCTGGCTGCCGCCAGCTTGCTTTTGCGGTCTGGATCGGGGGCGGGCGGCCGGCGGCCGGCTGCGATTCCTGTGGATACGAGGAGTTTCTGTCCGGCCATCCTGGGACGATGCCCAGCCTTGCCGAGCCGGAGTCGGACGATCTGGCGCAACTGTATTACACGAGTGGCACCACCGGCGGTGCCAAAGGAGTGATGCTCACGCACGGCAACGTAACCTTCCACGCCTTGAGCGCCGTTGCCGACATAGGGCTGAGCGACTCGGACAGCTGGGCTCACATCGCTCCCATGTTTCACCTGGCCGACGCCTGGGCGACGTTCGCCGCCACCTGGGTCGGAGCCAGGCACGTGTTCGTTCCCTACTTCCATGCCGGCGAGGTGTTGCGCGTCATCGAGCAGGAGAAGGTGACGATCACCAATCTCGTTCCGACCATGCTCAACGCCATGCTTCACGACCCTTGTCTGGGACGGCATGATTATTCGAGCCTGCGCTTGCTCTTGAGCGGCGGCGCGCCAATCGCTCCCGAGACCGTGAGAAAGATCGTGTCGACCTTCGGTTGCGATTACATGCAGACTTACGGCATGACGGAAACGAGCCCGTATCTGACGATAAGCAGGTTGAAGGATCACCTGAAAGACCGCTCGCCGGCAGAGCAGCTGGCCATCAAGAGCCGCACCGGCCGCCCGTTCCTGGGCGTCGATCTGAAAGTGGTCCGCCCTGACGGCAGCGAGGTGGCCCGCGATGATCGGGAGGTCGGCGAGATCATCGTGCGCGGGCCCACCGTCACGCCGGGCTACTGGAAGAGACCGGAAGCCACGGCGGAGGCCATAAGGGACGGCTGGCTCCACACGGGCGACCTGGCCGTAATTGACGCCGAAGGCTACGTCAACATCGTGGATCGCAAAAAGGACATGATCCTCACCGGCGGCGAGAACGTCTATTCGACGGAGGTGGAGCACGTTTTGCACGAGCACGAGGCGGTGCTCGAATGCGCGGTTTTCGGCGTTCCGCACGACGAGTGGGGAGAGGTTGTGCAGGCGGCCGTCGTCAAAAGACCATCCGCCGGGGTGACCGCCGACGAGCTCATGAGCTTCGTGCGGGCAAGGCTGGCTGGATACAAGACGCCGCGCGCCGTCTACTTCCTGGACGAGCTGCCCAAGACGGGCAGCGGCAAGATCATGAAAAAGGCGCTGAGGGAGCGCTTTGCCGGGCCTGCAAACGGTCAGCCGGGGTGAACGGCGTAGATGGGTGCCGGAGCATGGTTGTGAGGACAGCCCGGTTATAATGGGGCTTTCCCTCGGTCGGTGACAGGCTAAGATGAAGCGAATCGATTTGCGCAGCGATACGGTCACGTTGCCCAGCCAGGCCATGCGCGAGGCCATGCACAAGGCGGAGCTGGGCGACGACGTGTTCGGCGAGGACCCGACGGTCAACAGGCTCCAGGAGCTGGCCGCCAGGCGCCTGGGCAAAGAGGACGCGCTGTTCGTGGCCAGCGGAACGATGGGCAATCTTGTTTCGCTGCTGACCCACTGCGGTCGCGGGCACGAGGCCATTGTCGGGGACCGGTCGCACATGTACAGGTATGAGCAGGGCGGCATGGCATCGCTGGCGGGAATCCACGCGCGCGTGCTCGCCAATCAGCCTGACGGAACGCTGAATCTGACCGAAATCGAGCAGGCGATCAACGCTTGCGACGTGCACTTCGCGCGCACGCGCTTGATCTGCCTGGAGAATACTTTCGCCGGGCGCATTCTCAAGCCGTCCTACACCTGCCAGGTTGCCGCGGTCGCCCGCAGGCACCAGCTTAAAACGCACCTGGACGGGGCACGCCTGTTCAATGCCGCAATCGCCCTGGATTGCCCGGTCGCAAGCCTGGCAGCCGAATTCGACAGCGTGCAGTTCTGCTTCTCGAAAGGGCTGGCCGCGCCGGTCGGCTCGATGATCTGCGGCAGCCGGGAGTTCATCGCGCAGGCCAGGCGCAACCGCAAACTTGTCGGCGGCGGCATGCGCCAGGCCGGCGTGCTGGCTGCCGCGGCTATTGTCGCCCTGGAAGAGATGGTCGAAAGGCTGGCCGAAGATCACGCCAACGCCCGCCGCCTTGCGGAAGGACTGGCCGAGATGCCGCAGGTCGACATCGACGTGAGCGCCGTCGAAACCAACATCATCTTCTTTGGCTTGAAGGACCCCGGTCTGGACATCAAGCTCTTCGCGCAGGCGCTCGCGGATGAGGGTCTTCTGGTGCTGCCGCTTGGCGCCGGCCGTATGCGGGCGGTGACCCACTTCGGGATTGAACGGGAGCATATCGATGAGGCGCTCCGCGTCGTTGAGAGATCCTTGGCGGCGGGCAGGTCAGGTTGCCTTCAAACCGGCACCGTATGAGGTGCGGTTTGCGAGCAGCTCGAGCGCCAGCACGCAGCAGTATATGCCCGCGGCGATGAATGCCAGCGATCTTATCCCCCAGACCATGGAGCAGTACTCGAGGACCACGCCGAGCAGGCCGCCAAACATGTTGAAGGCCAGCGCCTGGCTGGCCGATCTTGTCTGCTTGAACACGGTCGAGAAGAGCGCCCCCGCGAAAAAAAGCGGGCAAAGAAAAACCGTGGCGCCGGCGAGGTCGGCTGCAACGACGGGCCATGAGTTCAAGCTGCTCACGCTCACAAGGTTGGACAGCACGATGGCGGCGAGCGTACAGGCTATAAGCGGCACCGCCCACTTCCGGGAAAGCAAAGTCGCCAGCAGGTTGGCGATGAGAATGGCCACCATCACGCCCGCGATCACCACGCTGTTGACCGTCCAGGTGGCCCCGGAAAGCAGCGACATGGCCGCCATCGCCCGCACCTCCATGAGCATGAATCCCATGCCCAGGAAGAACATCTGCCAGTTGAGCAGGCTGGCGCCACCGGAGGCCAGCGAGCGGACCATCGGCAGGACGCTAATCATAAGAACCGCCAGAAGCGGCAGCACGTAAGCCCCCGGTATTCCGCGGTCGGGAAGAAAGAGGAAAGGCCAGTCGTCGGTGATCTCCGGAATGCGGGTATCCACCTCGACTTTGCGGGGCGGGTGGCCAAACCTTACCGGGGTCTGCGATGTGATTGACGGTCCGGCGATCAGAAAGCCGGTGGGCAGAGATGTTACCCAGAAATAACCGCGGGGCATGGAGCCGGTGCCGAGAAAGAGGTCCTTGCAGTGCCTCTGCCAGAGCCAGTCGGGAAAGCAGATGAAGGTGACGGCAATATAACCGCCCGGCTTCAGCAGCTTGACCGCGTCGCGGAAGGAATCCGTGGTGAAGATGTAGTTGTCTGTGCGCAGCGAGGACAGCGAGCCGAAAGCCGTATGGCTGTCCAGCATGGCGTAGTCGATGACGTCGTACCTGTTTTTCGAGGTCTTCAAAAAAGTGCGAGCGTCCATGATGTGCGCTGTCACTCTCGGCGAGTCGTAGGGGTGCTCGGGATGAAGCTGCTTGCCCAGTTCGTATATGGAGCGGTCGATCTCCACGGCATCGACATGCTCGGCGCCCGCGCGCAGCGCCCCGGCCACGTCGCTGCCGCTGCCGGAGCCGAGGATAAGGACGTCGGGATGCCTCCCCGGCACAGCCTCGAAGGCGCGCTGGAAAAACTCCAGCATCCGCCCCCTCATCTCCGGCGAGACCCTGGCCAAGGTGGCCGGGGTGCAATCCAGCATGCTCTGGAAGCTGTCGTAATTGATGAAGATGTCGTAGCCGATCGCCACGTTATTTTCCTTTGGCGGCAGCCGCGAGTGTCGCAGGTCGATTCTGTAGTAGGGCGACCAGACGGTGGTCACGTAATCGGGCCCGTAGAGCTGCCGCGAGAAGAAGGGCGCCAGGTAGACCATGTACGCCGACCCCAGCGCGATGAGAAACACCGGGGCGGGACGCCGGTCGACCAGCAGATACAGCAGCCCGGCGGCAACGAGCCAGCCGCCGGGACCGGCCTGGAAGTTGCTCAGCAGCGCGAACAGGATGATGCCGGCCAGCGCTCCCGACACGTTGCAGGAATATGCCTCCAGGGGCTTGAGCCGATCGAAGAGCTGGCCGGTGCGCTGGCCGAGACCAACAAAGATCGCCGCCGACAGGGCAAAAACCGACACCATGACCGTGATGCTGTACAGCAGCCTCATCGGGCTTGTCTGCTGGAAGTCTCCGAACATCATGATCTTCGAGCTGTCGATGAAGCTCAGGTGGGTGAGCCCGATGCCGATGGCCACGATCATCAAGCCGCTGAAGTAAAGGAGCAGGAGCGGGGACCACCGCAGAAAATCAGGCTTCTTGCCGCTCCACAGGAATCCGAGACCCAGGCCGAGGAAGGCCGCCATCAGGGGCAGGTTCTTGAAATAGGCAAAAATGCGGATCTCCGTGGCCAGCCACCTGATGATCAGCATCTCGCAAAAGAGAGACAGCAGGCTGATGACAAACAGCCGGAAGCGCACGTCGCGGTGGAAGCGAACTGTCGGCTTGCTGATCGGGGCAGGTTCCGGGCTTTGCATCCAGGGCCTTGCCGGGCGGCTATTGGGTCAGGAATGGATAGTGCTGGCAGGCCAGCTTGAGCAGCGGTACTGTCCATGATGGCAGAAAAAAGGCGAAGGCGACAAATGCCCCGCCGAGCGAAAAGTAGGTGAAGAGGAATTTGGGCACGCTGACGAGCTTGTAGACGCCCAGAAAGATAAGAACCGCCCCCCACAGGCCGAAGCCCGCCTGCAAGCCGTCGACCAGGATGGTCGCCCAGGTCTCCACATACAGGGTGCCGTATGGATCGCGGGGGTGCCAGCCGCCTGCCGGCATGACAACGCTCAGATCAAACTGTCCGCCCCTGTAAGCGGTATAAGCGGCAAAGCCGATGGCAGCGACAATGGTTGTAAGCCAGGCCCTGCCGAGGTAGTCGTCAGGACGCACCCCGTGCTGGAAGGTGTGCCTCAAAGAGCCAGTGGATTTCACCGCTGCCGGGTCAGGCTTTGACGGCTAACTTCTCTTTGGCGATCTGCGCCAGGCGGGCGAACGCTTCCTGATCGCCGACCGCCAGCTCGGCGAGAACCTTGCGGTTGAGCTGCACGTTGGCCTTGCTGAGCCCGTTAATCAGCTGGCTGTAGCTGATCCCGTTTATGCGGGCGGCGGCGTTGATTCTGGTTATCCACAAAGCCCGGAAATCGCGCTTGCGCTTGCGCCGATCGGCATAGGCGTTCTTCCAGGCCTTCATCACGGCCTGATTGGCCGCTATAAACAAGGTGGAAAGCGAGCCGCGGAAGCCCTTGGCGTATTTCAGGATCTTCTTGTGGCGCTTTTGCAGTACGTTGCCACGCTTTACTCTTGCCATCTCATTCTCCTTCTTCGTGGATGAGAGTGTGTTCTGGTGTTCTTCCCTGCCGGCTGCCGCCGGCAGTGGTGCCCGTCATCGGAGAGGAGAGTCCCTTAGACAAGGCGGTGTTTCGGGCGGCTTGCGCCCGTGCGGGTGGAGCCCGCGCAGGCAGGACCGCGCCTAGCGCATGTACTGCCTGTAGGGGAAAAGCTCGAGGACGCTCTTTTTCAGCTCGGGGGCAAGGGCCGCCCAGCCGCGCAGCTTGCGCTTGACCTTGGGGGCCATCCACTCGTTGATGTGCCGCTTGCCGCACTGTCTGCGCAAGATCTTGCCGGTGCCGGTTATCTTGAAGCGCCGGGCCGCGGCTTTGTTTGTCTTCATTTTGGGCATGATGCGCTCCAATCGATCGAACTCGGGCCGGCCTGGGCTTACTGCTCGGGCGGTTTCGCCTCCGCCGGGGCCGGCTTGCCCTTCTGGGGCACTGGCGAAAGGATCATTATAACAGTCTTCCCCTCCAGTTTCGGCTCCCTGTCAATCATTGCTAAATCTTTGAGGGCCTCCGAGAAGCGGTTCATGAGGTCCATGGCCATGTCGGCATGCTGCACCTCGCGCCCCCTCAGCATAATCAGCACCTTGATCTTGTCGCCATCCGTGAGGAATTTCTGGGCGCTGCGGAGCTTGACCCGGTAGTCATGCTCCTCGATCTTGTAGCGCATCTTTAATTCCTTGACATCCGCGACGTGGTGCTTTTTCTTAGCCTCGCGCGCACGCTTCTCCTGCTCGAACTTGAAGCGCCCGTAGTCCATGATGCGGGCTACGGGCGGGCTGGCGTCCGGCTGGACCAGGAAGAGATCCAGCCCCTTTTCGCGGGCGGTGAACAAGGCCTCCCTCGTCGGGACAATCCCCAACTGCGCTCCGTCCTCGTCGATTAACCGCACCTCCCGGTCACGTATGCGCTCATTGAGCAGCGGAAGTTCGCGTTTGGGTTCGGGACGGCGAATGTCTCCCTTGTTGGGTGTATTCAATCTAGCCTCGTCTAGCCTCTGTTTCCGCTACATTCGGGGATTACAACTTGCCGAAGGTGGGACTTGAACCCACAAGAGCTAAATGCTCACTACGCCCTGAACGTAGCGTGTTTGCCATTTCACCACTTCGGCGACTGGGGAAAATTATATAGCATCACCCGCCACCGGCAAGCCGGTGGCGGGCAGGAGATTATTTCGGCCGGGCCGGCTCCTTAGCCATCCGCCGTGTAGGGCAAAAGCGCTATGTCGCGGGCACGCTTGATGGCAAGCGTCAGGGTCCGCTGGTGCCTGGCGCAGTTGCCGCTTATCCGGCGGGGCAGGATCTTGCCGCGCTCGGTTACGTACTTCTTCAGCTTGGTAGGGTCCTTGTAGTCGACAAAATCGATCTTGTCGGCGCAAAATCCGCAGGTCTTCCGCCTGCGGATCGGTGCTTCCTGCTGCATCCGGGGCATTAAGTGTTCCTCCTCGATGAGGGCGCGCGATCCGCGCCCGGGCTTGGGTGATTAAAACGGGATTTCGTCGTCGCCGGCAAAGATGGCGTCAATCTCCGCGCCGCCGGACTGCTGCTGGCCGGAGCCGACCCGGGCAACCTGCCTGTCGGCTGCCTGGCTGGGCGGCGCGCTTCCGCCGGCGGCGGTCTGCGAGAGGTTCTCCACGGCGATGGCGCTTATCTCCGGATCGCGCCGGCGCTGACCCTCGGAGTTCGTGTAGCTGGACATCTGCAGGCGGCCGTCGACCGCCACCAGATCCCCTTTCTTGATCTCCTGGGCGGTCCTGTCCGCCAGATCGCCCCAGGTCACGACCTTCACCACGTTCGATTCGACGGTTCCGTCCTGCCGCGGCGGAGAATCCACCTGGATGGAGAACTCCGTCACCGCCAGGTTGTTGTTGGGCATGTACCGCTTTTCGGGTGGACGCACCACCCGGCCGCTGACGACTATCTTGCTCAGACTCATTTATTAACCCTCTTTATTGCGGCTGGGACCGGGTTGGCGAGGTCATTGCGCCATGGCTTCCTCTTCGTGGACGACGACGATGTTGCGGATGATGTCCTCGCTGAGGGCCATCATGCGTTTAAGGGCCGCCACGGCTTCCGGCTTTGCCGTGAACACGGTGAGCACGTAATACCCGTCGCGCATTTTCTGGACCTCGTAGGCCAGGCGCCGGCGCCCCTTCTTGTCCGTGGCGACGATGGTGCCGCCGAGACCCTTGATGTACTCATCTACCTGCGAGACCACTTTATCAACCGCGTCTTCGTCCAGATTGGGGCGGACGATATAAAGGCTCTCGTAAGTCTGGACTTGCTTTTGTGACGGCACGATCTAACCCCCTATGGTCATAAACGTCCTGCTCTGCAGGCAAGGGACACAACTGGTGCCGGTATTCCGGCACGAACGGTCTGTCTTGCGGACAGACAACCGCAAAATCATAACACAACTGCGTAATCCTCACATAGCCACGGCTGCGAGCGCCGACTAAACTAATGGCCTCGGCTCCCGAACTGCTGGGCTGGTTGAGGATGCGGCAGGCGGCTGCACTACGGTGGGTGCCGGCGAATCGAAGAGGGAAATGATTGACCGTTTTTCATTAGCAGTGAGTTTGATCGCCGCCGTGGCTGTCTGCGCGGCCCTGTGCCCGTGGGCGGCCGCCCGCGAGCAGTGGCAGATTCCCAGGTCGGGTCCGGCGCCGACGGGGCCGATTATGCCGGGCGGCGGAGTGGCGAGCCCGGAGTCGCTGGGCCTCGTGCCCAAGGTCAACGGTGATTTCTGGAAGCAGATGGCCAGCAAGCGCATTCCGGCCGGCACCGTCTTCTCCACCATCCTGCAGGAGGATCTGTCCTCCAGGGAGAGCCATCCCGGGGACGTCTTTCAGCTGGAGCTTCAGGACGGCTATGCCCTGGCGGGCTACATGGTCATACCGTCTCACTCGCGCATCCTGGGGGCGGTCACCACCGTCGTCCCGGCCAACAAGCTGCAACACGGCGCACCCGGGCGCATGGACATCAGCCTGCAGTCGCTGGTGTTTCCGGACGGGCGCAGCGTGCCCATCTCCGCCTTCGTCGCCCACAACCCGGCGCAGGACCCGAAGAAGGAGGCAAATACCCAGCAGGCCGGGTCGAGCTTGAAGAACTACGGCTCGATGTTCGGTTCCTTTTTCGGATCGTTCGGGCGCGGCATCGGGAGCATTAACCGCAATTGGAACCAGGGCCTTGATTTCGAGCTCAAGAAGGGCGAGATGCTGCCGGTGCGCCTGACCCGATCGCTGGACATGCCGGACCTCAGCCAGCCTGCCAACCTCACGCAGGGGAGCGGGCCGCCTTCGGCGCCCGGGCTGGTCGGCCCGGATCCGGACGCTCCGCCGGTGCGCTCGCTTACGCCGCCCATGCCGCCGCCGGGTTTCGCGCCCAGCCCGGGTTTGCTTACGGTGCCGGGCGGGGGGGCGCCGAATGCGGTTTTCAATCAAGCTGCACGATCGGTGCCGTGGGCTGGTATGCCGGATCCTTTTTAAGCGCCGCGCTTATTAAAGGGTCTTCGGGTGCCAGGGGCAACTCGAAGCGCGGCGCGTGGACGGGTGCGCTCGGCTGCGGATTCCTCCTCGGAATCCTTCGCCTCGCTTCTCTTGTTTTTTGCGGGCGCGCTTATTAAAGGGTCTTCGGGTGCCAGGGGCAACTCGAAGCGCGGCGCGTGGACGGGTGCGCTCGGCTGCGGATTCCTCCTCGGGATTTTTTTTAGCGCGGCGCTTATTAAAGGGTATTCGGGTGCCAGGGGCAACTCGAAGCGCGGCGCGTGGACGGGTGCGCTCGGCTGCGGATTCCTCCTCGGAATCCTTCGCCTCGCTTCTCTTGTTTTTTGCGTGTGCGGGGCGCCCGTGCCAGGGATGCGTCGAAGGGCGGCGCTTATTAAGCGTATTCGGGTGCCGCTACGTGGGGGTTGCCGGTCGGATATACTTCCGGACATGGGCAACGACTGTGAGCTGTCGCAGCAGGAGCGGGTGCGGTACAGCCGCCATCTGATTTTGCCTGAGGTGGGCGCCCGAGGGCAGACCCGGTTGAAGCACGGCAAGGTGCTCGTTGTCGGGGTGGGAGGGCTTGGTTCGCCGGCGATTTTGTACCTGGCGGCCTCGGGGGTGGGCACGCTCGGCATCGTCGACTTCGACGCGGTTGAAGAGTCCAATTTGCAGCGCCAGATCATTTTCGACAGCCGGGACGTGGGCAGCTCAAAAATCGTCGCGGCGGCAAAGCGTGCCGCCGATCTCAATCCGCATGTCAGGCTCGTCAAGCACGAGGAGAAGCTGGGAGCAAAAAATGTGCTCGGCATCCTGGCGGATTATGACGTGATCGTGGACGGTACCGATAATTTCCCCACGCGCTACCTGATTAACGACGCCTGCGTGCTGCTCGGGAAGCCGAACGTGTACGGATCGATCTATCGCTTCGAGGGGCAGGCGAGCGTCTTCATCAGCGGGCAGGGTCCGTGCTATCGCTGTCTGTTTCCGCTGCCGCCGGAGGACTCGGCCATTCCCAACTGCGCCGAAGGCGGCGTGCTGGGGGTGATGGCCGGGGTGATAGGCGTCATTCAGGCGACCGAGGCGATCAAGCTTTTGCTCGGGAAAGGCACCAGCCTTGCGGGAAGGCTTCTGCTTTATGATGCGATGGAGATGCGCTTCGAGACCATCAAGATCGAGCGGTCTGCCGGTTGCCCGGTTTGCGGGGACAATCCTTCCATCACCACCGTCGGCGAATCGGCGGCGAGCTGCGCGGCGCATCGCGAGCCGCAACCGGCCGTGGCCGACATTTCAGCCGCCGAGCTTGCGGCGGAGCTTGCGGCAGGAAAGAAGATCTTTCTGCTGGACGTGAGGAACAAGGAGGAGTATGAGCATTGTCATCTGCCTGACTCCAGGCTCATCCCGCTTCCACAATTGGGCCAACGCGTCGGTGAGCTGGATCCGCAAGCCGATATCGTCGTCTATTGCAAGGGTGGCATCCGCAGCCGGAAGGCGATCGAGATCCTTTCTGCGGGCGGATTTACGCGAGTGCGGAATTTGCAGGGCGGCATCCTGTCCTGGGCGCGGGACGTCGATCCGGCGATGAGCGTTTACTGATCCCGAGAAGCGGGCGGGACGCCCGCGCCCGCAGGGGCCTTGCCGGACGCCGCCCTCGGGTTTTGCAAGGGGCTAACCGCCGCTCAGGGCGCAGATGATGTGGACCATGTCGGTGTCTTTGATCTGCCGGGAGAGGTCGCTTGCCTGCTGGTCGTTGGCGAAGATCTTGATGTGCGTCCTTGCGTTGTCCTTTTCGTCGAGCATGCGGAAGCGGATGCCGGGATAGCGCGAATCCAGGTCGGTGAGCGGCTTGAAGAGCGTTCAGCTTCCCCTTGCCCGATCGCTGCCCAGGATGAACGCACCCCTGGGATGCAGACGAGGATCGCGACCGGTTTGCGGCCGGAGTGTTTCCCGACCATCAATCGATTAAGACTCGGTCTTGGCCTGCTCCTTGGTTCCCGCTTTGTACTCGGTCAGATGGCGCCAGCCCTGGTGCAGGATCAACTGATAGGCATAGACCTGCTCGAGCCAGCGCCGCTCGCCTTCCGGCAGATCCGGGCGGTCCAGCCTGCGTTTCAGGCTGGAGGTTATCTGGCGCGTCTCCTCGATCGCTTTGCGATAGTTGCGCACCGGCGATGTTCGCGGACTGGACGGCATCGGGGGCGCGATCGTGGCCGCCGTCTGCGGCGGCGCCTTTTCCTGTGCCTGCGCCGGTGCCTGCTGCTGACCGGACCTGGCCATCACCTGCTGGACCACCGGGTGCTGGATGACGTTCTTGTGCTTATCCGAACCTCCGCGCCGGCGTTCTTTGCGTTTGGTGCGGTAGCAATCCAGGCAGTCGCGAAGGCGCGGGTTCATATGCTCGAAGACCTTGCCGCAGGTCTGGCAGGTAAGGGTGTGCTTGGAGCGGCCGGCACCAGGCGCCTCTACCCCCGCCTCCTCCTCGCCGCCCGCTTCGGCCTCCTCGGCCGGCGGCTCGCCCTCGTTAACAACGGACTCCGCGGGCTGCTCCGCAGCTTCCTCCGCTTCGCCTTCCTCTTCAATCTCGTGCTCGCGCGCAGCGGCCCTTACGGCCGTCTTCGGCGCCGTTTCCCTGACCCGGCCCTTCTCCCTGGGCGCGCTCTTCTCCTGCGGCTGCCTGGCGCGGCGCTCCTCGAGCTCTTCCAGCACCTTCGGGTTGGTCAGCCCGTCTTCCTTGAGCTGCCTGATGATCTGCAGCTCCTCCATGGCGCTTTCCGGCAGAACCTTGACGCCGTTTTCGTCTGTCGTGGTCTCGATGTTGAATTCGCTCAGGTAGCGACGAATGGTGACCGACGTCACGTTAAGCTCTTTGGCGGCTTGGGCAATCTTGGTGCCCTCGCTCGGGGATGTTTTGCTCATTAAGTCCTTGACCTTGTCGGGATCGTTTATGTATCTCGGCTCCACCTCTCAGCTCGTCGGCATCGCCGCAGGGCGCTTACCGCCGCTGGCTGAGCTGACCCTTCAGGGTACCAGGCAGAGATGAACGGACGGCGACTCACGAGGACATCGCCTCCTGACTTTAAAAGGTAACCCAACTTCTTGCTTTCCACGAACAAGTTCAACATTAAATAATGCCAAACTTTTCCTGGGCGCTGTCGTATGCCTGGCGGAGGTGCCGCCTGCTTATGTGGGTGTAGAGCTGGGTGGTGACGATGTTGGAGTGGCCGAGCAGCTCCTGGACGGAGCGCAGATCGGCGCCGTTCTCCAGCAGGTGGGTGGCGAAGCTGTGGCGCAGCGTGTGAGGCGAGAGGCGCTTCTTGATGCCCGCGGAACCGGCAAGACGTTTGACGATCTGCCAGACGACCAGCCTGCTCAGGCGTTTGCCCTGACGATCGCGGAACAGCGGCTGCCGCCGCTGGGGGCCGGAGCGGCGACCCGGCCGCGCACCGCCGGTAAGCTGGGGATCGCCCATGTTGTGATCGGACAGATACTCTTTGACCGCGGCCAGGGCCTGCCCGCCGATCGGTACGATGCGCTCCCTGGCGCCTTTGCCCAGACAGCGCAGGTGCCCCTCGGCAAGATTGAGATCGGCCAGGTTGAGCCCGGCCAGCTCGGACACGCGCAAGCCAGCCCCGTACAGAAGCTCGATCACCGCCCGTTCACGCGAGCTTGTGGCGGCGGCGATCATGGCCGAGACCTCCTCTTGCGAGAGCACCTCCGGCAGCCGCTTTTCGCTTTGCGGGTTCTGCAGGGTCTCGCAGGGATCCGATTCGAGCTTGCCGGTGAGCTTCTGCCAGGCGAACCAACCGCGCAGGCTGGCCAGGACCCGGGCTATGCTCGCCGGCTTGTGCCCGCGGCTTTTCAGGTGAGCGATGTAGAGCACGATCTGGTGCCTGGCCGGGGCGGCGGTCTCGCCGGGCAGCCAGGATACGAATGCGGTCAGGTCGGCGGCATAGGCCTTGACCGTGTTGTCGGACAGCGAGCGCTCGCGCCGGAGGTGCTCGAGATAGTCGCCGGCCGCTGCGGCAAGCGCCGGGTTCGGGACGCCTGCCCCGGACGTCTTCCTTGCGCCCGGCGATCTCCTTGCCCGGCGGCCGGCATCATTTGCGGTGCCAGCTTGTTCATCTTTGTCGGTGGGACTTGGCATCGACCTTATCTTACACCCGGCATGCAAGCGCGGTTTAGAACTCGACGAAGCCCGGAAACGAAAGCCCAACCATTAAGTTAGCCGCGGGCAGTCAAGCGCGGCAAAAAAGATACATTGGACCGAGGAGAAGTGGCGCCTCGGCGCCCCGCTTGACTGCCCGCTGGGTGAATGGGGGATCCGGCGTGCCGGGCGGCGTCTTGCCGGGCGGCCGCCTATCGCGCGTAAAGCGCTGGTATCGGGTGAGCGGAGGCGGTGGGATGGCCGGGCAGCCACTGGAAGGACTTCTGGATTGACTGGGAGATCAGGCGGGGGTTGTCCAGCGGCGCCACCACGCGGAACGTGAAGGCGCGGGGGCGATCGTCGGCTATCTGCCCGATGACCGGCAACCCCGGCAGGCTCTCCAGCTTGTGGAATGTAAGGACGCTCACCAGCTTCTGCAGGGTGAACGACCGCGAGACGTCGCCGACCGGGCCCATGCCGAGCACGCTGGTGGAGACGCGCGGCACGTTGCCGGCCACCGCGATGTCCATCGTGCGCAGCGGCAGGTTGATGCTGCCGGCGGCGCGAAGCCTCATGTCGTCGCCGTTGAACGTGAGCGCCTCCAGGTTCAGCTTTTCGCCGCTGATGTCGAACTGGGCGTCGAGATCCTTGAACTCGCCGGTGTCCACCGGCACCATGCTCTGCAGCAGGTTGTTGAGGTTGAAGCCGAAGATGCCGCCCACCAGGAGGTTGGCCTGGGTCAGCTTCTCCTGCAGCGGCGCCACCATCGGCACCCTGCCGCTGTGCAGCGCCAGCGTGCCCTGCCCGCTCAGGTTGCGGAGCAGCTCCTTGTAATCGATCCCGGTAGAGGTCAGCGAGAGCCCGGCGTCGGCCCAGCCGCTCACCTCGCCGGGATGGCCCCAGAGCTCGGCGGAGAGCCTGCTCGCCCTCACCTTGCTCAGGTTCGATTCCAGGGCGAACTTGTGGTTGGCCAGATCCACCCAGCCGTTCATCTTCAGCGTGCCGTCGGCGATGCTGGCCCGGCCGTCCTTCAGCACGACCTTCTGGGCGCCCGGATCCTCTTTCGAGGGCTCGAAGACCAGGCTGGCGTTTACGTCCGAGGTCTCCAGCGCCCCGATTTTCGCCCGCTCGACGCGCAGCCTGGCCTGTGAGCCCGCGCCGGCCCCCTTGGTCAGGTCCGAGCCGTCGAACGACCAGCCGGGCGTCTCCACCCGTCCGGTGGCCGAGAACAGGTTGAACTGCGGCAGCGACACGCCGGTGAAGGAGAGAAAGCCGCGGGAGGTGACGTTGGTGATCGGTCCGTTGGCCGTCAGCTCGCCCATCACCCGCCCGTCCACGGCGCTAGGTTTGGTGGCCGGATCCAGCATGGAGATGAGGGTGCGGGCCGGCACCGGATTCGGTGTGAGCAGCTTGCACTCCAGTTGAGGCGGCTGGCCGGCGTCGCCGGACCACCTGTAGGTCCCTTTGGCTTGCAGCAGCGAGTCGCCGATGAGCAGGTTGGCGTTGTTGAGCTGCACCGCTCCTTGTTTGCCCGGGGTCCAGGTCAGGGAGCCGTCCAGCATGGCCGCCTGGTTGGCCGGCTGGACGATCTGACCGAACGGCGTCGATATGCTCAGGTTGTCGCTGGGGTCGGCTTGCAGGCTCATGATGATCGTGGCCGACTGCGGGTTGCCGTTGAAGAGCGCGCGCACGCTCAAGGGCCCGGACGAGCTGATTTTGCTCTGCAAGGAGGTGGCCAGCTCGGGCAGCAGCCTGAGCACCTTGTCCGGATATAGCGAGGCCCGCAGCTCGGTCCGCCAGGTGGGGTTGGGTGCGCGATAATTGGTGACGTGACCGTTTACGCTGAACTGGTTGCCGCCCATCGAGCCGGTGACGTCCTGCACCAGCAGCTCGGAGCCGGAGGCCGCGAGAATTCCCGCCAGATGGCGGAACGGCCAGTTGTCGGCGCCGGCTCGAAGAAAGACGTTGTAGAAGCCGACCACGCCGTCAAGATCGAAATCGCCGCCCTGTTTGGGCTGCCAGAGGAGATTCCCGTATACCTTGCCGCGGGCGGCCGACAGGTGATTGCGCCCGACAAAGTCCAGGTACTCCTGGCGCAGCACCGGCGGCATCAGCGTGGAGGACAGGTAGTAGTGCGCGTCGGCGATGTCGATTCCGGTTGTCCTCACCTTCACCCGCTTGAGATCCGAGGTGGTGGAGAGGTTGGCTATGTCGACGCTCGTGTTGAGCTGGTTGCCCCGGCTCATCAGGGTGACGTCCTTGAGGTTGAGCTCGTCGTGCTCGTATGTGATGGCGCCGGCGGTGGCGCGCAGCGGGCGGCTCAGGCCCGGCGGATGATAGTACAGGTCTTCCGGTACCAGGGTGAGCGCGATGATCGGCGCGGTCGCCGTGCCCGTGATCGACAGGGAGAGATCCTGGACCTGACCGTAAAGCTGGTGCTGGGTGAGGATCGGCAGCCGGACGCTGCAGATCTCGAGGGCCGTGTTCAACTGCTCGAGGTCGAAGTTCTGTGCCCGGTACTTCAGGCTCAGGCGGGCGTTTCGCGCCAGCGAGACGGCCCCTGTCAGTTGGAAGCTGCCGCCGCCCATGGTGCCCCGGACGTCCTTGAAGGACAGGTCGGCCCCGTCGTAGAGGATCTGCCCGTCGAGATTGGAGGCGGAAAAGGCGCCGCCGGACAGCCCTACCGATGCGTCTTTGAGCGTCGCCACCAGGGACAGCCTGTCCCTGCCCCTGCCCTCCTCGAACTGCCCGGACAGGTCAAGATGTCCGGCCAGCATGAGCGTGGAGCCCGCCGGCAGTTTCAGATTTCTCCTCACCAGTTGCGAGAGCTCTTTCGACGACTGGCACTGCCTGCCCAGGGCCTTCAGGTCGACCGACCTCCCGGAAAAGTCGATGCGCGCAGCCGCCCGGCTGGGCTCCCATGAACCGCTGACGTGCAGGTCGGAACCGCCGGCGGTGATGTCCGCGCCGGGAAGCTCCACCGTTTGATCCCCACCGATCTTTACCTCGCCGCTCAACTTCGAGGAGGGGCGGGAGAACAAGGCCTGCAGCCATGGGAAATTTTTCAGCGGGCCGCGCTTGAGAAGGTCGGCTGCGGAGAGATCCTTTGCCTTTATCTGCGTGGAGAGCCGGGAGCCGCTGGTGTGCCCGTCAAGCTTGACCTCGAACTCCGCTTGGCCGGACAGTTCCCTGGGATTAAGAAATGACAGCAGGTTGCCGCCCGCTGCGTTCCTGCCGCCGCCGGCGGTGTCGCCGGGGCCGCCACCGGCGGGAAGCATCGAGGAAAGCTTGCTCAGGTCGCGCACGCGGCCCTGCACGCTGGCCGCGTACGTGGGCTTGCCGCCCAGCCAGCGTCCCAGCTCGCCGTGCGAGCGCACCTGGCAGTCTCCGAACGAGAGCAGGAGATCCTTCCAGGCTAGCTTTTGCTTATCCAGCGTCAGATCCACCCGCCCGCTTGCCTTGCTTGCCTTCAAGGTGCCCAGCGGGGTGCCGGCGATGCTCATGTCTTTTATCTCGGCGGTTGCCCGGGCAGCGATGCCGGTGACCAGCACCCCTTCCCCGCCGACCTTTAGATTGAAGAGCCCGCCTACCGCCGGCAGCGCGGGGGAAACAGGGGCCAGGTCGGCCGGATTCAGATCCGTGGCCGACAGGTCGAAGCGGTAGAGGCTCTCGGCCCACTCCTGAATCGGACCACTGCCCAGGGCCGTAACCTTCAGTTCGGTCGTGTACCCCTGGCGCGGCATCTTGAGGGCCAGGTAGAACGGCCAGCGCCGGTTGCTCCGCGGCCAGACGAACTTCAGCCGCACCTGCCGGAGCTCGTACGGGGAGAACCGGCTCGCCAGTCGCGAGCCGTCACGGAGGTCCACCGTGCCCTGATCGATCTCCACGAAGCGAATGTCCGGACCCGGTTTAAGAAGATCCGAAAAGTTCCATCTGCCGGCCGCCCGCCTGACCAGCAGGATGTGCGGCTGCGAAAGCGAGATGTGGCGGATAATCAGCTGCCCGTTGAGAAGCGGCAGGAAAGCCACGCCCATCTCGCTTTCGCCGGCGGAGATGAACGGCTGCCCGTCCTGCTCCCGCACCAGGAGCCGATTGCTGGTGACGGCCAGCCCGTTGAGGCCCAGACTCCAGCTCAGGCGGCCCAGCTTAACCTGGCGGTTCACCGCCCGGGCAAGCATTTGCTCCATCTGCGGTCTGGCCCAGTCGATGTTCATGAGCAGCGCCGTTGCCGACAGCAGCACGACAAAGCCCAGCCAGGTCAGAAGAAACCTGACCACCACCAGCGCGTAGGCGGGTCCCGGCGGCGCCTCCTGAATCCCTCGCTCTTCAAGCTGAACCGTCACGGGTCCCGTCCAATTACGCCGCGCAGACAACGGCGGGTGCTAAGCTAACTTAAGGATATCGTGACAACCCGGTGCCGCGCTGATCGCATCACGGATTTTCGACTATGAGACAATCCCGCTTTTCAGGATCGATTGTTCCCCTGACTGCGGCCTGCCTGGTCGGCTACTCATTCGGACCCGGTTTGAGCGCCTCCTGTTCCCCCGAGATCCGCGAAAACACAGGCTATCATATGGCGGTTGCGAAGCCAAGCGCCGGTTCGACCGAAGCCCGCCTGTTGAACGCTACCTTGAAGTGCCTGAAAGGGGGAGACCTTGAGCAGGCGATCGTGCTGCTGGGCGAACTCCGGCGGCTGGCCCCGGAGGACGAGCGCTACGCGCTGCTTCAAGCCTCGGCGCAGGCGCTTCTTGACTCGCAGAGGTGGTATCGCTTTCAAAGGCGGTTCGAACCGGCTTGGGTGGCGCCCCAATAACCGTTATAATCCGCTTCGTTGCTCGCGGCCGTTTGCCCCGTGAGCCGGGGAGGTTGGGCGAAATTGACCGCGAAGCTGTCCAGGGAGGAGCTCGATCGCAAATGCTGGCCGGTCTTTGAGCGTTTGAGGGCGGAACTCGGCGCAAGCTACCGCGACTGGCTCGTGGTGATCGAGCCCGAGACGCAGGAGTACTTTCTCGGTCAGGACGATTCGAGATCCTCGCCCGCGCCAGGAAGAAACACCCCCAAGTCGGTCTTCTTTACCTACCGGCTGAGCGACAACCCGGCCGTTGATTATCTGTGTTAGCTTGCTTGGGTGGGATCAGGGCTGGCGGTGCAGTCTGTGAGAATTCGAGGACGAATTGACGAGCTGGGAAGGGCGCTCCTGCCTGTCACTGTTATAGCCTCGGACGGGGTGGAGGTGGAGGTGGAGGCGTCGGTGAGCCTGGAATTCGATGGGGCGTTGGCCGTGGCCGAGGAGTTGGCCCGCAGCATGGGCTGGCGGTGCCTTGGCGCCCGCCGGGTGGTGGTCGGCTTCCAGACCTGCCTCATGGATCACTACATAGGAACGGTATTGATCGACCGTGACCCGCAAAACATCGTCGTCCTCGGCGGCGTGAGCAAAACCGCCATCATCGGCCAGCGCCTCATGATCGGCCGCAAACTAACCATCGACTACCCCACCGGAACCGTCCTCCTCGAATGAGCCACACGCGGACGCAAGCGCAGGGGTCGACGCGCCGCGATTCGAGGTGCCCAAGGAACCGGCAGTCCTCTAATAATCGCGGCGACAGACAACGAGCGGCAGCGAAGCGAAGGATTCCGATGAGGAATCCGCAGCGAAGCGTCTTGACGCGCCGCGATTCGAGGTGCCCAAGGAACCGGCAGTCCTCTAATAATCGCGGCGACAGACAACGAGCGGCAGCGAAGCGAAGGATTCCGATGAGGAATCCGCAGCGAAGCGTCTTGACGCGCCGCGATTCGAGGTGCCCAAGGAACCGGCAGTCCTCTAATAATCGCGGCGCTTAAGATAAATGATTCTCAAAAGCATACCTCACCAGCGCCGCCCGGCTGCTCAGGCTTAGCTTTTTGCGCAGCCGCGAGACGTGCACCTCGGTGGTGCCCTCGGTTATGTGCAGGGCCTCGGCAATCTCTTTGTTGGACAGTCCTCTTGCCACCTTCCGCAAAACCTCGATCTCGCGCGAGCTCAGCTTGACCCGCACCTTCTCCTGGCTCTCCTGGCGCTCGGTCAGCTCGCGCGTCGAGCTGACCACCGCGTTCAGTTGCGAGCACAGCTCGGTTAGCTTGTCGATGTTCTTGCTCTGCGTCTCCACGATCTTGTAGAGCCGCGCCTGACTGATGGCGATGGCCAGCTGATTGGCTATCCGGGTCAGCAGGTTGATCTCACCTGATGTCCACAGGCGCACGTAGTCGCACTGGTCCAGGTGCACGAGCCCGAGCAGGCGACCCTGATAAACGAGCGGCACCATGATCATGGACATGATGCCGTAGGCCAGCATGTCCGGCCGCACGTCCTGGGCCAGGGCGAACGTGTCCTCGCGCACGATCACCAGCGGTCGCCTTTCGCCTACATCCAGCAGCAGATCATAGTATCTGGCGAAGATCTGGCTTCGCTCGGAGACAGGCTCCATGTTGGGCCGGGTCACCTGCCTGACGATGCGCATGCCATCGCCGCCCTCGCGCAACAGGCAGATAATCGTGCGTGAACTTTTCAGCTCGTCGGAAAGGCTTTGAGCCGCCTTGTCGACAACCTCCTCCAGCTCCAGCGACGAGTGGATCGTCACTATCAACCTGTTGAGCAGCGCCTCCTCCTGCGAGGACTGCTCGACGCGGCGATACACCTCCCGCAGCTGCTCCTGCAGCCGGGAGCGCTCCAGGTTGGTGGAGATTGTCCGCGGCAGGAAGCGGTAGTACTCGCCCAGCTTGGGCAGGTAATCGCTGGCGCCGTAGCGCAGCACCTCCAGCGCCAGGTCGGGGCTGTCCACGCCGGTGATAACGATTATCGGGCAGTCGGGCAGGATCTCGTGGATCCGCTTGATAGCCTCGGCGCCCTCCATGTCCGGCAGGTTGAAGTCCATGACCACAATGTCGAAGACACGGTCGGAAATCTTGGCCAGCGCCTCTCCCGCCGTCTGGGCCGTGTCCACCTCGTAATCCGGCGCCACCGAAAGGATGGATTCGGCGCAAACGGTCAGGTGAGCCGGGCTGTCCTCGACCAGGAGAACTCGGCGGCTGGCAGTTTTTTGTGTCTCAGGGGAAACTCGGTCAGCCATAGCCCCACAATCTGGCTGTCTGCAGGCGACAGCGCCCTCTGCTCTCATTTAACCCTATTTCGTCTTGTTCAAACATAAGGTGCGCTATACACAAATATGGGGCATTCCATATGAGCGCTTCCAGCCGCCGCTGTTATAACAATAGTGTGGGAGCTGACGGGCGTCGCCTGGCTCCTGAAAGTTTTCCCAGCGTGAGGATCCCCTCGCACTCGTAGGGTAAGACCGAACGAACCCAGTACCCTTACATAGGCCCACCACCAACCTAAACCCCCCTTGTGAGGAAAGGTTTAATCCTACGAGATCTTCGAAGAGCAGCCACCCCCCCGGCTGCTCTTCATTTTCGTATGCGCCGCGATTATTAAAGGACTTCCAATTCTTTGGGAACCTCGAATCGCGGCGCGTCAAGACGCTGCGCTGCGGATTCCTCCTCGGAATCCTCCGCTCCGCTGCCGCTCGTTGTCTGTCGCCGCGATTATTAAAGGACTTCCAATTCTTTGGGAACCTCGAATCGCGGCGCGTCAAGACGCTGCGCTGCGGATTCCTCCTCGGAATCCTCCGCTCCGCTGCCGCTCGTTGTCTGTCGCCGCGATT
>Ga0209061_1000527_pt1 | contig 92544 bp, 76 predicted proteins | sample Coa_R1_10_FD_187157 | JGI IMG/M metagenome (GOLD analysis project Ga0209061, IMG submission 187157) | Surface soil microbial communities from Centralia Pennsylvania, which are recovering from an underground coalmine fire - Coalmine... | ecosystem: Environmental > Terrestrial > Soil >...
GTCGGTGGTCATCCACCTCAACCACTACATGTGGTCGAACGGGACCCCGGTGAGCGCCCAGGACGTGCAGTTCTGGCAGAACATGGTGACGGCCAACAAGTCCAACTGGGCCGCCTACGTGCCGGGGGGCTACCCCGATGACGTGGTGTCCACCAAGGTCCTCAACTCGAGCACCATCCAGTTCAACCTGAACAAGGCCTACGACCACACCTGGTTCCTCATGAACGAGCTGTCCCAGGTGACCCCCATGCCCCTCGCCTGGGACGTGACCAAGGTGGGGGCCAAGCCCGGCAGCGGGGGCTGCACGGCCTCGGCGCCCAAGAAGTGCGTGGCGGTCTACAACTTCTTGACCTCGCAGGCCAAGAAGGGGGTGGCCACCTATGCCTCCAGCCCCATCTGGAGCATCGTGGACGGGCCCTTCAAGCTCCAGTCCCTGGACACGAACGGCCAGGCCGTGTTCGTGCCCAACCCCCACTACACCGGGGCCTACAAGCCGAGCATCGCCAAGTTCGTGGAGCTGCCCTTCACCGCCGACACGTCCGAGTACAACGCCCTGCGGTCGGGCAAGGGCATCACCTACGGCTACATACCGGCTGCCGACCTGGCCCAGAAGTCCCTCCTCGCCTCCCAGGGGTTCGTGTACAAGCCCCTCTACGACTTCGGCTTCGCCTACGCCATACCCAACATCAACAGCAACGCCAACCACGCCTTGTTGTCCCAGCCCTACATCCGCCAGGTCCTCGAGATGCTCCAGGACCAACAAGGAGACATCAAGGCCTTCTACAAGGTGGGCACCCCGGCCTGTGGACCGGTGCCCTTCACCCCGCCCAACAGCTACGCCAGCTCCTATGAGAAGAGCTGCCCCTTCGGGTTCAACCCCAAGAAGGCGGTGAGCGTGCTCAAGGCCCACGGCTGGAACGTGGTGCCGGGGGGGACCACCACCTGCGCCAAGCCCTCCCTGTGCGGCCCGGGGGTGGCCAAGGGCATGAAGATCGACTTCAACTTCGTCTACGCCACGGGCATAGCCCCCATGACCAACTCCATCCAGGCCTGGAAGTCCGACGCCTCCAGGTACGCCGGCATCACTCTCAACCTGAAGGGGACGACCTTCAACAACGCCATCAGCCTGGGGGGGCTGTGCAAGGTGGGCTCTTCCAAGTGCAACTGGGACATCATCGAGTTCGGGGGCTGGGTCTACGGGCCGGACTACTACCCCACCGGGGGAGAGCTCTTCTCCAGTGGCGCCGCCACCAACAACTACTCCTCCAAGACCATGGACCACCTGATCGAGGCCACCCACCTGGCCGGCAACTCCAAGGCCACCCTGGACGCCTACCAGAAGTACGCCGTCAACCAGCTGCCCGTGCTCTACACCCCGAGCTCCCCCTACGAGCTGACCGAGATCAACTGCCACCTGAAGGGCGTCAGCTACAACACCTACCTGGAGATCGAGCCCGACCGGTGGTACCTCACCAAGGGGTCCTGCAAGGGGTCGGCCTAGACGACCAGCGCTTCACCGAAGGAATCGGATCGGCCGGCTCGACGGGGAGCCGGCCGGTCCGCGTCCGGGAGGGCGCTCAGGCCTTGAGGTCGGGGAAGTCCTCCTCCCACCACTCCCCTTCGGCCCGTTGGGGGGGGCCGCCGGCGTGGCGGCGCTCCTCGGCGGTGCGAAGCTCGACCCGGCGGATCTTGCCCGAGATGGTCTTGGGCAGCTCGGCGAACTGGAGGCGCCTCACCCTCTTGTAGGGGGCGAGGTGCTCCCGGGCGTAGGCCAGGATGGCCCGGGCCGTGGCCTGGTCGGCCTTCCAGCCCGGGGCGAGCACGACGAACGCCTTGGGCACGGCCAGGCGCAGGGGATCCGGGGAGGGGACCACCGCCGCCTCGGCCACCGCCTCGTGCTCGATGAGCACGCTCTCGAGCTCGAAGGGTGAGATCCGGTAGTCGGACGCCTTGAACACGTCGTCGGCCCGGCCCACGTAGGTGATGTAGCCGTCCCCGTCGCGCCGGGCCACGTCGCCGGTGTGGTAGTAGCCCTCCCGCATGGCGCCGGCCATGCGTTCCTCGTCATCGCGATAGGCGCTCATGAGCCCGAGGGGGCGCTGGGACAGGTCCAGGCAGATCTCCCCCTCCTCGCCTGCCTCGCCCGTCACGGGGTCGATCAGCGCCACGGCGTACCCCGGCAGCGGCCGGCCCATGGAGCCCGGCTTCACCGGCTGGCCGGGGCTGTTGGCCACCACGGCCGTGGTCTCGGTCTGGCCGTAGCCGTCGCGGACGGTGATGCCCCAGCGCTTTGCCACCTGCTCTATGACCTCGGGGTTCAGGGGCTCGCCGGCCCCCACGGCCTCCCGCAGAGGGACCGTCCAGGCGGACAGGTCCTCCTGGATCAGCATGCGCCACACGGTCGGGGGGGCGCAGAAGGTGGTCACCTGGCAACGGACCATCATGTCCAGGAGCCCCTTGGCGTCGAAACGGGTGTAGTTGTGCACGAGGACGGTGGCCTCGGCGTTCCAGGGGGCAAAGACGTTGCTCCAGGCATGCTTGGCCCACCCCGGCGAGGAGATGTTGAGGTGGGTGTCCCCCGGTTGCAAGCCGATCCAGTACATGGTCGAGAGGTGGCCGACCGGGTAGCTGGCATGGGTGTGCTCGACCAGCTTGGGCCGGGCCGTGGTGCCCGAGGTGAAGTACAGGAGGAAGGGGTCGCCAGCCCGGGTCACGCCGTCGGGGTGGAAGGTCTCGGGGGCCTCGGCCGCCTCTGCATAGGCGTGCCATCCAGGGACCGGGCCTCCCACCGCCACCCTCGTGTAGTCGCCCTCCACATGGTCGAACTTGGATGTGTCGGCCGAGCCCACCACGACGTGGCGGGCGTTGCCCCGCTCCACCCTGTCGGCCAGATCGGCAGGGCCGAGGAGGGTGGTGGCGGGGATCATCACCGCCCCCAGCTTCATGATGGCGAGGATGGACTCCCACAGCTCGACCTGGTTGCCCAGCATGAGGATGACCCGGTCGCCCCGGCGCACCCCGAGGCCCCGGAGCCAGTTGGCGACTCGGTTGGAGCGGGAGGACAGCTCCGAGAAGGAGAGCCGGACCTCGCTACCGTCCTCCTCCACCACCCACAGGGCGGGCCGGTCCCGGGTCCTGCCCACCTCGTCGAACCAGTCCAGGGCCCAGTTGAACTCGTCCAGCAGGGGCCACTCGAACCCCTGATAGGCGGCATGCCAGTCCTCCCGGTGCTCGAGCAGGAAGTCCCGAGCACAGCGGAACCGCTCGGCGGAGGTGGACGATCCCACGATGGCCTCCTTTCGGCCTCCTTCCCCCCCCGGAGCCTGCCACGGCCGGGGCGGCCCGACAAGGGCCGGTCCCGCCGCCCCCCTTTTGCGGTGCGCCCGGTGGCTGGCCCATCTACGGTGATCGTGTGGTCCATCCCCTCCCAGGGACCGGCCGGTCCCTGACCCTCTGAGGCGGCCGTGGTCTCGGCCCGCTCCCGGCTGAGCAGGGCCAGGCGCCCCGTGGGCCGGGCGGCGCGCCAGATGCGCCGGCGCCTGGACCAGGTGGTGGGGGGCCCGGCCCGCAGCCAGGTCATCCTGGTCCTGGCCGCCGTCCTCGCCCTGAACAGTGCCGACACGGCCACAGTGGGTGCCGCAGCCACCCAGCTGCGTCGCGCTCTTCACATCAGCAACACCGACATAGGCCTGCTCGTGGCGGTGACGTCCGTGGTGGCGGCCGTCGCCAGCCTCCCCTTCGGGGTCCTGGTGGACAAGACCCGCCGGACCCGGCTGCTGGCGGGGTCGATCGTGCTGTGGGGGGTGGCCATGGTGGCCAGTGCCGCCGTCAGCTCCTTCGGCTCACTGCTGCTGGTCCGCCTGGGCCTGGGGGCGGTGACCGCCGTGGCCGGGCCGGCGGTGGCCTCGCTGGTGGGGGACTATTTCCCCGCCGCCGAGCGGGGGAAGATCTACAGCTACATACTCACCGGGGAGTTGCTCGGGGCGGGCTTCGGCTTCGTGATCACCGGCGACGTGGCTGCCCTGTCGTGGCGGGCGGCGTTCGTGATCCTGGCCCTGCCCGCCGGCTTCCTGATGTGGGCGGTGCACAAGCTGCCCGAGCCCGCCCGCGGGGGCGCCGACCAGCTGGCCGTGGGGGCCAGCGCCTTCGGGGCCTCCATCTCGCCGCCCGCCAGCCCGCCTGGGGAAGCACCCCGGGTCGGGGCGCCCACCGGAGGGGAGCGGGCGGGTCCTCCGGGACCGGGAGCTGCGGGGGCCAACCGGCCCGGAGGGCCCGGGGAGGAGGTCCCCTCGGAGACCGACGTCCAGCGGGCGGCCCGGGCCAGGGGCATCAGCCCCAACCCGCGGCTGGTCCTGCGCCGGGACCCCCGCCGCATGAGGCTCGCCGCCGCCGTGCGCTACGTGCTGGTCATCCGGACCAACGTCATCTTGATCGTGGCCGGGACGTGCGGGTACTTCTTCCTGGCGGGGGTGGAGACCTTCGGGCTCGAGTTCTCCCGGTCCCAGTACGGGATCGGCCAGGCCCTCGCCACCCTCCTCATGCTCCTCATCGGCGGTGGCTCGGTCGTCGGGGTCCTGGCGGGAGGCCGGGTGGCGGACTGGCTCGTCCACCGCGGCCACCTCAACGGCCGGCTCCTCGTCGCCGCGTTCTCTGCCGCTGCCACCGTCCTCCTGTTCGTCCCCGCCCTCACCACGAGGAGCGTGACCGCGGCTCTTCCCTGGGTCGTGGTAGCCGCCTTGGCCCTCACCGCTCAGAACCCTGCCATCGACGCCGCCCGCCTGGACATCATGCCCCCACTCCTGTGGGGCCGGGCCGAGGGCGTGCGCACCGCCCTGCGCACGGGGGGCCAGGCCCTGGCCCCCCTGCTGTTCGGGGCCCTCTCGGACCTGCTCGGGGGGGGCCGGGCAGGCTTGCAGGACACTTTCCTCATTATGCTTCTGCCCTTGGCCATAGGGGCCGCCATCCTGTTCCGGGGGCTGCGTACCTACCCGACGGACGTGGCCACCGCCGCCGCCTCTGCTGCCGCCACCTCGGGGAAGTGGGCACCCCGCCGGCGCCGGATCCACCGCCACCTCGCCTAGCCGCCGACCTAGCCTGGCCCGGTGCACGATGACGGCCTGGTCCAGGTGAGCGGTGAGGTCTCCTCGGCCCTGAGCGACGGGCGGCCGGTGGTGGCCCTCGAGACCACCATCATCGCCCACGGGCTGCCCCGCCCCACGAACCTGTCGGTGGCGAGGGACCTGGAGGAGTGCCTGCGGGCCCGGGGCGTGGTGCCCGCCACGGTGGGAGTTGTCGGGGGGAGGCCCGTGGTGGGGATGGACGGGGCCGGCCTGGAGGTCATGGCCCAGGCAGAGGGAGTGGCCAAGGCGAGCGTGCGGGACCTCCCCCTGGTGGTCGCCGGGGGCGCCCACGCCGCCACGACGGTGGCCGCCACCGCCTTCCTGGCCCGCCGGGCAGGCATACGGGTCTTTGCCACCGGGGGGCTCGGCGGGGTCCATCGGGGTGCCTCCGACTCCTTCGACGAGTCGGCAGACCTCCACGTGCTGGCCCGCACCCCCATCACCGTGGTGTGCGCCGGCGCCAAGTCCATCCTCGACGTGGGTGCCACCCTGGAGCGGATGGAGACGCTGGGCATCACGGTGGCCGGCTACCGCAGCGACCACTTCGCCGGCTTCTACCTGCGGGACTCGGGCTTCCCCGTGCCCTGGCGGGTGGAGGAGCCGGGCCAGGTGGTGGCGGCCATGGCCGCCGCCGACGGCCTGGGCATTCCCGGCGCCATCGTCGTGTCCAACCCGCTTCCGGCGGAGGAGCAGCTGGACCCGGAGCTCTACCACCGGTCCCTCGATCAGGCCCTGGAGGACGCCCGCCGGGAGGGCAGGACGGGAAAGGAGGTGACCCCCTTCCTGCTGGACCGCATCCAGCGGGCCACCGGCGGGGCCAGCCTGGAGGCCAACGTCCGGGCCGTCTGGCGCAACGTGGAGCTCGCCGCCGGCATCGCCCGGGCCTGGGCCGAGCGGGCCCGCTGAGCCCCGATGGCACGCCTGCTGGTGGTGGGTGATGTGGTGGACGAGGTGATCGTCCGGCCCCTCGGGCCCGCCTCCCCCCGGAGCGACACCCCCTCGGCCATAGTGGGCTGCCCGGGAGGGTCGGCAGCCAACCAGGCCGCCTGGCTCGGCCACCTGGGGGCAGGGGTCCGCTTTGCCGGCCGGGTGGGGGCACCCGACCTCGAGCGCCACACCCGGGAGCTGGCCCAGTTCGGCGTCGATGCCCGGTTGGGGGCCGACCCTGAAGCGGGCACGGGTCGCATCGTGGTGATGGTCGGGGAGCGGGGGGAGAGGTCCATGTTCACCGACCGGGGGGCCAACCTCCGCCTCTCGGCCGAGGACCTGGGGCCTGACCTGCTGGAGGGGGTCGACCTCCTCCAGGTCTCGGGTTACTCGTTGTTCCATGGCCCCGGGCGCGAGGCCGTACGGGACCTCGTGGGGGAGGCGCGCCGTCGGGGGGCCGAGGTGTCGGTCGACCCCGCATCCGAGGCGGGCCTGAGGGAGGTCGGGCCGGGAAGGTTCCTCTCCTGGGTGGAGGGGGCGTCCCTGATCTTCCCCAACCTGGACGAGGGCAGGCTGCTCGCCGGGCGCCATGACCCGCGCCAAGTGGCGGGGAGGCTGGCCGGCCGCTTCGACCTGGTGGCCCTGAAGGTGGGGGAGGAAGGGGCCCTGGTGGCCACGGGGGACGGTGACAGCTGGTGGCTTCCTGCCCCCCGGGCCCAGGTGGTGGACACGACGGGGGCCGGCGATGCCTTCTGTGCCGGGTTCCTGGCCCGCTGGGTGGAGGGCCGCCCCCCACCCGAGTGCGCCGGCGCCGGCCTGGAGGCCGCAGCGCAGGCCGTGGGGCACCTGGGGGGCCGTCCCGTCCCCCGGCCGGCCCCAGCGAGCGAGGGAGGGACAGCAGCGACCAGTACACTGTGCTGATGAGGAGGAAGGCCCGGCAGGTCATCGCCCGGGCCCGCCAGAGGACCCAGTGGGTCCCCCGGGTCAGGCCGGCACCGGGTACGGAGCGGCCGCGGCGCTTCCTGCCCCGGGGGGTGCGGTGGGAGCTGGTCAGCTGCAGCCTCCACGGGCATGCCCTGGTCGGGACCGACGCCGCCGTGGTGCGGCCCCAGGATGCCCTGGTCGTGCGCCAGGACGGCCTCATGAGGTGGTACCGGTGCCTGCGCTGCGACAGCTGGCTGGTCCTGGCCCCGCCCGAGAAGCCCGAGCGCCACCACCCGCCCGAGCGCGAGCGCATCCGGCTGCCGCTTCGGGGCAGGCCCCTGCGGGACCGCTTCGTGCTGCGCATCATCGCCCTGGAGCGGGCCCTCCATGTCGTGGTGCTGGGGGCGCTGGCGGCTGCCATCTTCCTGTTCGCCACCCACCGGGCCGACCTTCGCCACACGTACTACCGGGCCGTCGCCGACCTCCAGGGGCTCCTGGGTGGGCCCCGCGCCACCACCCACTCAGGCATCGTCCACGACCTCAACCACGTGTTCACGGTCAACATCCAGGACCTGTACCTGCTGGGGGCGCTGGTGGCCGCCTACACGGCGGTGCTGCTGGCGGAGGCGGTCGGGCTGTGGAGGATCAGGCGCTGGGCCGAGTACCTGACGGCCTTCGAGGCCTCGGTGTTCCTTCCCTTCGAGGTCTACGAGCTGGTGGTGAAGGGCCAGAGCCCCCTCAAGGTGGCCAGCCTGGTGGTGAACCTGGTGATCATCCTGTACCTCTTGCTGGTGCACCGGTTGTTCGGCATCCGGGGTGGGGGAGCGGCTGTGCGCCGGGAGTACGCCCACGACAGCGGCTGGGGAGTCATCGAAGCGGCCACCCCGCCGCTGGTGGGGGAAGGTGCGCCGGTTGGGGGGGTGGAGCCGGCGCCGGTGGCGGCGCCAGCACCCGCGCCGCTGGTGCAGTAGTAGGCAGGGAGGCGGCTCCCCGGACCTTGGGCGGTGCGATCGCCCGGAGTACACTGACAGCCGGCGTGAGCGGAGGGCGGCAGGGTTGCCACCTCGCAGGCGTGCTCGGCGAGAGGAGGCCTGGCTGGGGCCTCTGAGGAGGGGCCATGAGGGGAAGGCCAGGCCGGGGGGCGAGGAACCGGGTGGCAGGAGCCCCGGCCACCGTGCTGGCGGTTGCCGCCCTGACGGCAGGCCTCCGCGCTGGCCCCCTGGCGCCGCCTGCCCGCGCCGTGCCCCTGGCCGCCCCTGTCCAGGCGGCCGCCACTGTGCCCCGGGCCGCCCCTGCCCAGGCGGCCGCCACGACCCCGGGGGTGGCCGTCTCCCCTCCGCTGCCGGCCTCCGGAGCGTCTGCCCCCTATCCTCCCTGCCCCCTCGGCCTCGCCCCCTCGGCCACCGAGAGCCCGGCGGGCGGCGCGCCCTTCGAGATCTGCTCGGGCCGGGTGCGGAGCTTCGACGGCACGCCTCTGGACCTGGACCTGAGCCTTCCCGCCGCATCCGCCGCTCCGGGCCCCCGTCCTCTGGTCGTGATGCTCAACGGCTGGGGGGCTTCGAAGACGGACTTCGAGTCAGCCACCCTCGCCGGCAACGGCCAGAACACCTGGCACTGGAACAACGCCTGGTTCGCCTCCAGGGGCTACGCGGTGCTCAACTACACCTCCCGGGGGTTCCACCGCTCCTGCGGCCAGGACCCCTCCACCGGCTACACGTACCTGCTCGACCCCGCTTGCAAGGGCCGCGCCAGCTGGACCCATCTGGCCGACCGGCGATGGGAGGTCCACGACACCCAGTACCTGGTCGGCCTGCTGGTGGATGCCGGGGTGGCGCGTCCCGACCAGGTGGTGGTGACGGGCGACTCCTACGGCGGCGGCCAGAGCTGGCTGCTGGCCCTGTCACAGGACCAGGTGATGATGCCGAGCGGCCGCCTGGTCCCCTGGCGCTCCCCGCGGGGGGTGCCCATCCACCTGGCGGCTGCCGTTCCCCAGTACCCCTGGACCGACCTGCCCCAGGCCCTGGTGCAGAACGGCCGCGGCTCCGACGGCTTCCACGGCGCCCCTCCGGACGGGCCGCACGAGACCCCGGTGGGGGTGGAGAAGGAGTCCTACGTGTCGGGGCTGTTCGCCGACGGGGCGGCCACGGCCCAGTTCTCCACGTCCGATCCCACCGCCGACCTGCCCGCGTGGTTCGCAGCCATCGCTGCCGGCGAGCCCTACTCCCCGGACCCCGAGGTGGCTACCGCCCTCCACCAGCTCCAGGCCTACCGCTCCCCGTACTACATGCCGGTCCCCCCGCCGGCCCTGGCGGTGCCGGTGTTCGACATACAGGGCGTGACCGATCCGCTGTTCCCGGCCATCCAGGCCCTCGAGCTGGAGAACAAGCTGTACCGGGCCGACCCGCGCTACCCGGTGTGGAGCTTCTTCGGCGACGTGGGTCACGCCTACGCCGACAACCCGCATGCCGCCTGGACCGTGGCCAATGACGAGGCCAATGCCTTTCTGGCCCAGGTGCTGTCGGGTCGGGGAGTCACCCTGCCCAGGTACACCGTGGCCACGGTGGCCTGCCTCCCCGGCCAGCGCATGGCCATCGTCAAGGGCTCGAGCTTCGCCGCCCTGGCCCCCGCCGTCTGGCAGCTGGGGAGCTCCCGGGGGGCGGAGACGACGAGCCTGGCCCCCCCTGGGGAGGAGGCGGTGGCCGCCGACCCGCTGGCAGGCGCCAGGTTCACCGGCCCGAGGGGCTGTCGCACCGTCACGCCGGCCACGGGCACCAGGCCCGTCACCGACCCGGGGGTGGCGGCCTGGACCTTCAAGGTCCCATCTTCTCGAACCATCCTCGGGGCCCCGGTCGTCCGGGTCACCGCCCACCTGGTGGGCACCAGCGCCGAGGTGGCCGCCCGCCTCTGGGAGGTCGACCCCGCCACCGGGGCCGAGACCCTCATCACCCGCACCGTTTACCGCCTGGGCTCCTCCACCCCCACGTCGACCCAGCACCTGGCCTTCGAGCTGTGGCCCACCGCCTGGCCGCTGGCAGCCGGCCACCTGCTCAAGCTGGAGCTGACCCAGGTGGACTCCCCGACCTGGAGGCCCGACAACCTGCCCTCCCTGGTCGCCTGGAGCGGCCTGCGCCTCTCGGTCCCCCTACGGTAGGTTCCGTAGCGAAATAGCACCCTTCCTCGTCGCGCCTCGTGCCCTGTTGCGGGGGTCCCTGTCCGGGAGGAAGGTGGCAATGTTTTGATGCCTTTCGGGGTTGGAGCTTCCATGGGACCAGGGATGGGCGCCGGCATGGCCTGGGGCGCCACGATGCGCTCACTGCGCCGGGACGAGTCGGTCACCAAGGCCACCGTCACCCCGGGCACGGCCAAGCGCATGCTGGGCTTCGCCCGGCCCTACTGGCCCGTGCTCACCGTCTTCCTGGTCCTCATAGTCCTCGATGCCGTGGTGGGGACGGTGAACCCCCTCCTCTACCGCGACATCATCAACCGGGGCATCCTCGGGCACCGGGTCGGCGTGGTGATAGTGCTGGCCCTGGTGGTGGCCGGTCTGGCCGTGGTCGATGCCGGTCTCTCGATAGGGATCCGCTGGGTGTCGGCCCGGGTGGGGGAGAGCGTGATCTTCGACATGCGGTCCCGGGTCTTCGCCCATGTGCAGCGCATGCCGCTGGCCTTCTTCACCCGGACCCAGACGGGGGCCCTCATCACCCGGCTCAACAACGACATCCTGGGGGCCCAGCAGGCCTTCACCGACACCTTGTCCTCGGTGGTGTCGAACATGGTGAGCGTGGGGCTGGTGCTGGCCGCCATGCTCTTCCTCTCGTGGAAGATCACCTTGGTGGCTCTCGTCATCCTGCCCGTCTTCGTGATCCCCGCTCGCAGGGTGGGACGGAGGCTGTCGGCCATCACCCGGGAGTCCTACGCCCTCAACGCCGAGATGAACACGACCATGACCGAGCGCTTCAACGTGGCCGGGGCGCTGCTGGTAAAGCTGTTCGGCCGCCCCGAGCAGGAGCGCCGGTCCTTCGAGGCACGGGCCGGCCGGGTGAGGGACATCGGGGTCACCCAGGCCATGTACGCCCGCTTCTTCTTCGTGGCCCTCATCCTCACCGCCTCGCTCGCCACGGCCCTGGTCTACGGGTGGGGGGGCGTGATGGCGGTGCGGGGCGTGCTGAGCGTGGGGACGGTGGTGGCGCTCACCGCCTACCTCAACCGGCTGTACGGCCCCCTCACCGCCCTCTCCAACGTCCAGGTGGACGTGATGACCACCCTGGTCTCCTTCGACCGGGTGTTCGAGGTGCTGGACCTTCCTCCCATGATCTCGGAGAAGCCGGACGCCGTGGCCCTGCCCAGGGGGCCGGCTCGGGTCGAGTTCGACCATGTGGACTTCAGCTACCCCCGGGCCGAGGAGGTGTCGCTGGCATCCCTGGAGTCGGTAGCGGTGCTGGAGCAGACCCCCGCCCAGCAGGTCCTGTTCGACGTCAGCTTCACGGCCGAGCCGGGGGAGCTGGTGGCCCTGGTGGGGCCCTCGGGGGCGGGCAAGACGACCATCAGCCACCTGGTGCCCCGCCTCTACGACGTGCGGTCGGGGGCGGTGCGGATCAACGGCATCGACGTCCGGGACGCCACCCTGGCCTCTCTGGCGGAGGTGGTGGGGGTGGTGACCCAGGATGCCCACCTGTTCCACGAGACGATCCGGTCCAACCTGCTCTACGCCAAGCCCGATGCGAGCGAGGAGGAGCTGGTGGAGGCCCTGCGGGCGGCCCAGATCCTCCCCCTCGTGGCCTCCCTCCCCGACGGGTTGGACACGCTCGTGGGCGACCGAGGCTACCGGCTCTCGGGGGGCGAGAAGCAGCGCCTGGCCATCGCCCGCCTCCTGCTCAAGGCGCCCGACGTGGTGGTGCTGGACGAGGCCACCGCCCACCTCGACTCGGAGTCCGAGGTGGCCGTGCAGGAGGCCCTGCGCTCGGCCCTGGCCGGGCGCACCTCCATCGTGATAGCCCACCGCCTCTCCACCGTGCGGGAGGCCGACCGCATACTGGTGGTGGACGGGGGGCGCATCGTGGAGCAGGGCCGCCACGAGGACCTGCTGGCCGCCGGGGGCCTCTACTCGGAGCTGTACCGCATCCAGTTCGAGGGTCAGGAGGCAGGCGCCTTCCTGCCTAGCGCCGGCTGAAGGGCTCGTCCCGCCGGGCCTTCCACCTCCGGCGTCTCTCCTGCATGCTCTGGGCCCTTCGGGACACCCGGCCGTTGCGCTCCACCAACTGGAGGCGCTGCACCAGGGGGGAGGTGTCCAGGGCCACGATCCCCCCGAACAGCAGGACCAGACCGGCCACGACCCCTGCCAGCCAGACCCCGGTGCGGACGTGCTCGTCGAAGAGGACCAGGCCCAGGCCGATGGCGGCCGTGGGGTTGATGGCGTCCACCACGGGCATGCTGGCGGCCAGGGGGCCGGCCTGGTAGGCGCTCTGGACGAGCAGGAGGCCGATAAAGCTGGCGAGCACCATGGCCCACAGCTGCCAGGAGCCCAGGGCGGCTACAAAGCCTTGGCGGAAGAGGGCGATGGTGGCCTTGAGCAGGGCCGCCTGGGTGGCGAGAACCAGGCCGGCGGCCAGGGCGAAGAGGGAGGACCGCAGGGGGCCGGCGGAGCGCCGGCCCACGGCCACGGCCGTGGTGGCCAGCACGGCCACCACGGCCAGGGCCAGCCCCCAGGAGAGGATGGGGGGGAAAGGGCGCCCGGCCCGGGGGGCGGCCGAGGCCAGGCCGACTCCCAGGCCGCAGGCCACGGCCAGGGCGCCCGCCCATTCCCTGGGCCCCATGCGCATCCCGTGCCAGCGGACCGATATCGGCAGGGCGAAGAGGAGCTCGGTGACCACCAGGGGCTGGACCATGACCAGGGGGCCGAACGCCAGGGCCAGTGACTCGAGGACGTAGGAGAGGAAGGCCAGGCCTATGCCGAGGAGCCAGAGGGGCTGGCGGGCCAGGTCGGCGAGGAGACGGAAGGAGAGCTGCTCGTCCTCGGGCCGGGTGCTGGCTACGTGCTGCTGGAGGACGCCGCCGCCGGCGAAGCTACCGCCGGCGGCGATGGCGCAGACGATGGCGATCAGCATGGCTGCCGGGCCCGCGGGCCCGGGAGGAGCCGCTGGGGGCAGGGAGGCCCCGAGGACGCATCATGGCGCTGCCGGGGCGCGGTCCCGCCGGCCCAGGAAGCGCACGAACTCGACCCCCTCGCGCAGGCGGCGGCCGGTCATCTCGGGGTGGCGCACCATCTCGGCCGACATCTCGGCCAGCTTGCCGGCCCGGAAGTAGAAGCGGCGGTAGAAGGTGTCCACCGAGTCCAGTATCTCGGTGCGGCCGAGGTGAGGGTAGGTGAGGGCCGCCAGCTGAGTGCCCTGCTCGCTCACCAGCGCCACCCCCTCCTCGTCCTGAGCCGGGAGCCAGCCGTTCTCCTTGGCCTGACGGTAGAGCTCGGTGCCGGGGTAGGGAGCAGCCACCGAGACCTGGAGGCTATGCGGGTTCACCTCCCGGGCGAAGCGGATGGTCTCCTGTATGGTCTCCCGGGTCTCACCGGGCAGGCCCAGGATGAAGGTCCCATGGACGGTGATCCCGAGCTCGCGGCAGTCCTTGGCGAAGCGCCGGGCCCGGTCCACCTTGAGGCCCTTCTTCACGTTGTTGAGCACCTGCTGGCTGCCCGACTCGTAGCCCACCAGGAGCAGGCGCAGGCCGTTGTCCTTGAGGACCTTCAGGGTCTCGCGGGGAACGTTGGCCTTGGCGTTGCATGACCAGGTGATGCCCAGGCGGGAAAGGCCCCGGGCGATGGCCTCGGCCCGGGGGCGGTCGTCGGTGAAGGTGTCGTCGTCGAAGAACAGCTCCTTCACCTGAGGGAAGAGCTGGCGGGCGAGGGCCACCTCCTCGAGCACGTGGCCGACGCTGCGGGTGCGGTAGCGGTGGCCCCCCACCGTCTGTGGCCACAGGCAGAACGTGCAGCGGGACCGGCAGCCCCGCCCGGTGTAGAGGGACAGATAGGGGTGGAGCAGGTATCCGATGTAGTAGTCCTCGGGCCGCAGGTCCCTCTTGTAGACGGGGGTGACGAAGGGCAGGCGGTCCATGTCCTCCAGCACGGCCCGGTCCGGGTTGTGCACCACCTGGCCCCGGGGACCCCGGAAGCTGATCCCGTCCACGGCGTCGAGGGGGCGGCCCTCGGCCACCTCGGCCACGGTGAAGTCGAACTCCTCCCGGGCCACGAAGTCCACGGCGGGGGCGCCCAGCAGGGAGCGCTCGGGCTCCACGGCCACCTTGGGGCCCACCATGCCGATGAGGAGGGATGGGTTGTGGTCCCTGAGGGCCTGGGCCACCTTCACGTCGCCGGCGAAGGTGGGGGAGCTGGTGTGGAGGATGGCCAGGTCGTGGCGGTGGGCCAGGGGCACCACGTCGTCGAGGGTGAGGCCCGCCGGGGGGGCGTCAACCAAGCGGCTGTCGGGGACCATGGCTGCCGGCTGGGCCAGCCAGGTGGGGTACCAGTAGGAGCGGATCTCCCGGCGGGCCTGGTAGCGGGCACCGGCCCCGCCGTCGAAGCCCTCGAACGAGGGTGGGTTGAGGAACAGGGTGCGCATCATCGGGCTCCCACCTTCTCCAGTCGGGTTCGGGTCGAAGGTACGGCGGCGGGCTCCGCGTCCGGGGCGGCAGAGGGAGGGCCGAGGGCCGGGGACAGGTCGATGCCGACCCGCTGGAGGGCGGCCACGAAGGCCGGCTTCCATCTGGGCCCGCTCCCCGTCAGGGGGGCGGGCCGGGTCACCCGCTCCAGCAGGGCGAGGGCGCTGGCGGTGATCCCGGCCGGGGTGGCGACGCAGGTCTCCGCCCCCCCCAGCTCCAGCTCGTGCAGGAGGTTGTCGCGGCCGTGGCCGGGCATGAGGTCGAGGAGCAGGAGAGGACGGCCCACCACGCGGGCCTCGCTGCAGGTGGTGGCCCCAGGCAGGGCCACCACCGCGTCAGCGGCGGCCATCAGCTCGGGGACCCGGTCGGTGAAGCCAAAGGCCCTCACCCGGGGCTCGCTCCTTGCCAGGGACCGGAGCCGGTGCTCGAGGGCTTGCTGGCGGCCCGCCACGGCCAGGACGTGCACGCCGCAGCGGGCCAGGTTGGCCACCGCCTCCACCAGGGGGCCGAACCCCCACCCGCTGTCTATGAGAAGGATGCAGGGAGCGCCGGGCGGGATGCCGAGAGACTGGCGAGCGTCGGGCTGGGAGGGGGCCGAGTAGAAGGCGTCCCGCACCGGGCGGGGGACGAGGGAGACGGCGGCCCGAGGCAGGAAGCGGCGCACGGAGGCCGCCGCCGCCTCCGAGGTGACGAGGAACAGGTCCGTGCCCTCGGAGACCCAGAGGCGGTGCACGGCCACGTCCGTGCAGAGGACGACGGTCCGCCGCTGGGGTGCCTCGGCCTTGAGCTTGGCCGCCGCCGAGGCCCCGGTGGCGAAGACGCTTAGGACCAGGTCGGCCGGCCGGCGTCGCAGCTCGGCCCGCAAGGCTGGCACCAGCCTGGCCCCGGCGCCGCGGTCCATCCAGCAGGCGAACCGGCTCCCGGTGCGCAGGTGGGCGAAGTGCAGGCCGTCGTAGAGAGAGGGGATGGACAGCAGGCGGCCGAACACCTTCTCCCCCGCAGCCCCTCCCCGGGGGCCGAGCAGGCTCATGCTGTTGAGGCTGCGGGTACGCCAGCCGGCGGCCTCGAGGAGGCCGGAGCAGCTGCGGGCCATCATCTCGTGGCCCAACCCCAAGGACCCTGCCAGGAGCACTGCGTCCCTGCTCATGTCACCTCCCCGCCTCGCTGGAGCCCAACCAGGTCCGCCATTGACGTACCCAGGGGAGAGCCTACGCAACCGGGCGTTGGCAACGGGGGCCGGGTCCTCCTCCTCTAGTCCAGCTCGACCCCCAGGGCGCTGAGGGAGGCCAGGAGCTCCTCGGGCGAGGTGGCCCCCACCGTGCGCACCACGCCCTGCTCGTCCACCAGGACGTTGGCGGGCACTCCCCGTATGCCCAGCTCGGCGGCATAGGCCCCAGGCTCGTCCAGGAGCACCGGCCCGTCCACCCCGTACAGGTCGCAGAAGGCCATGGCCTCGGCGCGGGCGTTGACGTGCTCCCAAACGTTGATCATGACTATCTCCAGACCGGACCGGCTGGCACGGCGGCGGATGCCCTCGATGAGGGGCGCCTCGCCGTTACAGGGGCCTCACCAGCTAGCGAAGAAGTTGATCAGGTACTTCTTGCCCTGCCACTCCTCGCTGGTGCGGAGCCGGCCCGTGATCATGTCGGGCAGCTCGAAGCGTGGGAGGCGCTGGCCCACCAGGGGATGGGGGGAGCTGCCCGACGAGGGGGCGGGCGGGCGGGTCATGGCGTCGCGCAGCAGGTGGACGGTGCCACTGCCGGCATTGGACACCAGCACGGCGTCGCCATCGGGGTCGGCCACCACGTCTCCCGGCCCCGAGCCCACCTTCACCCGGGCCCATTCGAGCCGGGTGGCCAGGTCCACCACCGCCAGGGCCCCATGGCCCCGGTCCGCCACGTAGGCCCGGGTGGCCGATCCGGAGAGGGAGATGCCCACGGGCGCCCCCCCCAGGGGTATCTCGTCGATGAGGGCCGGGTCCTCCAGGTCCAGGACACCGATGGCACCTGCCAGGGAGTGCACCAGGTACCCCCGGGCGGAGAAGGGGTCGACGGCGATCTTGCAGGGGTACTCGCCCACCTTGAGCTCGGCCAGGGGGCGGTCGGTCCCGGTGTCGATCACGGTCACGGTGTGGTCCATGAAGTTGGAGCACCACAGCCGGCCCCGGGCCACGTCCACGGCCAGGCTGCCTGCCCCCAGCTTGGCCGGAACCGTGCCCAGGACGGTAAGGCGGTCCACGTCGACGACCGTGACGGAGCTGCCCGCCGTGTTCCCGCAGTAGAGCTTGCGCTTCTCGGGGTAGAGGGCCAGGCCCGCCGGGTACTCGCCGGTGGGGACCTTGGCCACCACCTCCAGGGTGGCGGCATCGATGACGGTCACCGTGTCGGAGCGGGCATCAGCCACGAAGATGCGGTCCGACTCCTGGTCGTACATGACCGGGATGGGCTCCATCCCCACCGGGACCTGGGCCACCACCTCCCCGCCGGCCAGGTCCATCACGGCCAGGTGGTTGGAGCGGGAGCAGGCCACATAGCCGCGGCCCCGGCCCTGGTCGAAGGCCAGCCCCTCGGGGCCCATCCCCACCGGGATCTCGGCCAGCGCCGCCACGCCGGCGCCGGGCCCCGTCACCGTGCCAGCCGGGCCGGCCCGGCGGGTGGGTCCAAGAGGGCAGGGAGGCAGGGTGGGAAGGTGTTGGACTTCACGGAGGCCCTACCCTAAACGGGGGGGTCAGGGCTCGGCCAGTCGAAGCCAGGCCCGGGGCCTGCCTACGATGTCTCCATGGTGGCCAAGCCCTTTGCCTCGTCGGCGGACCTAGCCGAGAAGCGCCAGACCCTGGAGGAGCTGGCGGAGGGGGTGTGGGCGCTCAGCGCCGAGGGGGACCCCAACGTGGGGGCGGTGGAGGGGGAGGACTTCCTGGTCTGCTTCGAGGCCCTGGCCACCCCGGCGGCGGCCCGCCCCTGGCTGGCCCGCATCCGGGAGCACACCGCCAAGCCCGTCCGCTACCTGGTCCTCTCCCACTACCACGCGGTGAGGGTGCTGGGCGCCTCCGCCTTCGGGGCCGAGGCCATCGTGGCTCACCAGAACACGAGGGCCCTGGTGCTGGAGAGGGGAAGGCAGGACTGGGAGAGCGAGATGGGCAGGATGCCCCGCCTCTTCCGGGAGCCGGAGACCATACCCGGGCTCACCTGGCCCACGGTCACCTTCTCGGAGCGGCTCACCATAGACCTGGGTGGTGACCGCGGCGACCTCGAGCTGGTCTACTGCGGGCGGGGCCACACCGAGGGCGACATCGTGGCCTGGCTGCCCAGCCGGGGCATCCTGTTCGCCGGCGACCTGGTGGAGGCCCAGGCGGCGCTCTACACCGGCGACGCCTTCCACCGTGAGTGGGCCTCGGGGACCCTGGATGCGCTCTCCGCCCTGGGGGCCGAGACCCTGGTGGGAGGGCGGGGTGGCGTGGTCCACGGACGGCCCGGGGTGGAGGCGGCCATAGCCCAGACCAGGCGGTTCCTCACCACCCTGCTGGAGGAGGTGGGGGCGGTGAAGGAGGCGGGCGGGAGCCTCAAGGAAGCCTTCCGCAGGGCCCATGAGGCCCTGGCCCCCGACTACGGGGCGTGGCCCATCTTCGAGCACTGCCTGCCCTTCGACGTCTCCCGTTGCTGGGACGAGCTGGAGGGGGTCGAGCGGCCCCGGATCTGGACGCCGGAGCGCGACCGCCAGGTCTGGGCCCAGCTCCAGGACTGAGGCGGCATGGACCCCGTGGTGGTGGCCGGTGCAGGCCCGGTCGGCCTCACCACGGCCCTCCTCCTGTCCCTTCACGGCGTGCCCAGCGTGGTGCTCGAGGCCAAGGAGGAGCCGGGCCACGTGGGGTCCAGGGCCATCTGCATGCAGCGGGAGGCCCTCTGGGCCCTGGACCGGGTTGGGGTGGCCGAGGCCATGGTGGCCGAGGGAGTGACCTGGACCGTGGGGCGCACCTACTACCGGGACCGGGAGCTGTTCTCGGTCCGCTTCCCGGAGGAGAGGGGCGGGATGCCGCCCTGGATCAACCTGAGCCAGTGCCGCACCGAGGCCCTCCTCCTCGCCGCGGCCGAGCGCTGCCCCCTGGTCGACCTGCGGTGGGGCGAACGAGTGACCGGGGTCATCCCCGGCCGGCGCGGCATGCAGGTGGCCACCGAGGGCGGGGGTGGGAGGCGGACATGGCAGGGGTCGTTCCTGGTCGGGGCGGACGGCCCGCGGTCCACCGTGCGCCAACTCCTGGGCGTGGGCTTCCCCGGGCGCTCCTACGAGGACCAGTTCCTCATCGTGGACGTGGCCTGCGACCTCGACTTCCCGAGCGAGCGGCGCTTCTACTTCGACCCTCCCTGGAACCCGGGGCGCCAGGTCCTCGTGCACGAGTGCCCGGGCAAGGTGTGGCGCATCGACTGGCAGGTGCCCGCCGATTACGACCTCGAGACGGAGCGGGCCTCGGGAGCGCTGGACGAGCGCATCAGGCGCATCGTGGGGGAGCGGGACTACGAGGTGGTGTGGGCCTCCGCCTACCGGTTCCACGAGCGGGTGGCCTCGTCGTTCCGGGTGGGCCGGGCGTTCCTGGCCGGCGATGCCGCCCACCTGTACGCCCCCTTCGGGGCCCGGGGGCTCAACTCGGGGATCTGCGACGCCGCCAACCTGGCCTGGAAGCTGGCCTGGGAGCTGCGAGGGTGGTCGGGACCGGCCCTCTTGGACACCTACGCAGTCGAGCGGGAGGCGGCAGCGGCCGAGAACCTGGCCGTCACCACCGCCACCATGGACTTCCTGGTCCCCCGGTCGGAGGCCCAGTGGGCGAGACGGCGCCAGGTGCTGGAGAGGGCGGTGTCAGACCCGGCGGCCCGGGCCGAGGTCGACTCAGGCCGGCTGGCGGAGGCCTTCGTGTACTCGTCCTCGCCGCTGACCACCCCGGGGGGGCCGGCCGGTCCCCTGGTGGCAGGGGCGGCTGTGCCCGAGCCCCTGCGCCGGCTCATGGGGCCGGGGTTCACGGTGCTGGCCGGGGCGCCCGTCGAGGCAGGGGACATGGCGATGCCGGTGTCGGTGCAGCTGGTGCGAGAGGCGGTCCCCGCCGGGTGGGTGGCGGTCGTGCGTCCCGACTTCCACGTGGCCGGCGTGGTCCCGGCCGAGGGGGAGGCCCTGGTAGCGGCTCTCCGGCGCGCCGCCGGCGCTACGGTCGGGGAAGACGAGTCACGAGGAGGTGGCCGTGCCGTACTACCGGTGCGTGGGTGAGGTACCGCGCAAGCGTCACATGCAGTTCCACCGCCCGGGTGGGGGACTCTTTGCCGAGGAGCTGATGGGGGAGGAGGGCTTCTCCTCGGACTCGGCCCTCCTCTACCACGTCCACCCGCCCACCGAGATCGTGAAGGCGGAGGCCCCCTCACTGCCTGGCGGGGACGGGGTGGTGCCCAACCACCCCCTCCTGCCCCGGCACTTCGAGACCCACGGGCTGGAGGTGGGCGGAGACCTGGTCACGGGCAGGCAGCTGCTGCTGGCCAACGCCGACGTGCGTCTCTCCTACGCCGCCGCGAGCGAGGCCAGCCCCTGCTATCGCAATGCCACGGGTGACGAGTGCGTCTACGTGGAGGCGGGCCGGGCTCGCTTCGAGTCGGTGTACGGGGTGCTCGAGGTGGGGGAGGGCGACTACCTCGTGGTTCCCCGGTCCACCACGCACCGCTGGGTGCCGGGGGGGAGCGAGCCCCTGCGGGCCCTCGTCGTCGAGGCCAGGGGGCACATCCACCCGCCTCGGCGCTACCTGTCCCCCACGGGCCAGTTCCTGGAGCACGCCCCCTACTGCGAGAGGGACCTGCGGGCGCCGGCCGAACCGCTCGTCGTCGAGGGAGGCGAGACGGACGTGCTGGTCCGCCACCGGGACGGCCTCACGCTCTACACCTATGCCCATCACCCCTTCGACGTGGTGGGCTGGGACGGCTGCCTGCACCCCTACGCCTTCTCCATCCGGGACTTCGAGCCCGTGGTGAAGCGGTTCCACGCCCCGCCGCCCGTGCACCAGACCTTCGAGGGCCCCCGGTTCGTGATCTGCTCCTTCTGCCCCCGGCCCTTCGACTTCGACCCCGAGGCGGTACCGGTGCCCTACAACCACTCGAACGTCGACTCCGACGAGGTCCTGTTCTACGTGGGCGGCAGCTTCATGAGCCGCAAGGGAGCGGGGATCGGAATGGGCTCGATCACCCTGCACCCGGGCGGGTTCGTCCACGGGCCGCAGCCGGGATCGGTCGAGGCCTCCCTGGGCCAGCCCGGCACCGATGAATGGGCCGTGATGGTGGACACCTTCGCTCCCCTGTCCCTGGGGGCGGCGGCGGCCCGGTGCGAGGACACCGAGTACGCCTGGACCTGGGCCCGGGGTGCCGCCCGGCGCGGCTGAGGAGCCCCGGGTGGAAGGCGGCGCAGAGGGCGGCGGCCCCTTCGGCCTCCACAACCTCCCCTGGGGGGTGTTCTCCCTGCCGGGGGAGGCGCCGCGGGTGGGGGTGCGGTGGGGGGAGGCCGTGGTGGACGTGGAGCCCCTCCTCGGGGAGATGGCCCCCGGTGCGTTCACCGCTGGCTCCCTCAACCCCTTCATGGCCCTGGGACCGTCCGCTTGGCACGAAGCCCGGTCCCGGCTCATCGACCTGCTCATTGATGCTCGCCGGGCCGACGAGGTGGCCGCCCATCTGCTGCCCCTCGACCGTGTGCACCTCCACCTGCCGGTGGAGGTGGCCGACTACGTGGACTTCTACTGCTCCGAGGAGCACGCCTCGAACCTGGGGCGCATCTTCCGTCCCGACGAGGAGCCTCTCAAGCCCAACTGGCGGCACCTTCCGGTGGGGTACCACGGCCGCTCGGGCACAGTGGCGGTGTCGGGGACGCCGGTGCGCCGGCCGTGCGGGCAGCGGCGGGGTGCCGACGGCCCGGTCTTCGGCCCGTCTGCCCGTCTCGACCTGGAGGTGGAGGTGGGCTTCGTGGTGGGGGTGGGGTCGGAGATGGGGCGCCCCGTCCCGGTGAGCGCCTTCGCCGACCACGTGTTCGGCGTCGTGCTGGTGAACGACTGGAGTGCCCGGGACATCCAGGCCTGGGAGTACGTGCCCCTGGGCCCCTTCCTCGGCAAGTCCTTCCTCACCTCCATCTCGCCCTGGGTCGTCCCCTTAGAGGCGCTGGGCACGGCCCGGGTCCCCGGACCCCCCCAGGATCCCGAGCCCCTTGCCTACCTCCGGCGCGGGGAGCCCTGGGGGCTGGACCTCCACCTCGAGGTGGAGCTTTGCGGCCAGGTGGTGTCGCGGCCCCCGTTTGGCGGGCTGTACTGGACGCCGGACCAGATGCTGGCGCACATGACGGTGAACGGGGCCAGCCTGCGGACCGGCGACCTCTTCGCCTCGGGTACCGTCTCCGGCCCGGCTGCCGACCAGCGGGGCTCGCTCATAGAGCTCTCGTGGAACGGGGCCCAGCCGGTCAGGCTGGCCGACGGGTCCCGGCGCAGCTTCCTCGAGGACGGGGACACGGTCACCATCTCGGGTAGCGCCCCGGGGCCGGACGGGGCCGTGATAGGGCTGGGATCGGTTACCGGGAGGGTGGAAGGACACTCCAGTTGACGCCCATAACTCCCGCCGCCAAGATGGGCCGCACTGTCGCGCCGGAGGCGAAGGGGCACACATGGCGGACGTGGTCGGCGAGCGGGTTCACCCCCGGGAGCCGAGGCAGATCGTGGCCCGGCTGGAGAGGATCGACGTCTGGTCCCTCTCCTGGGTCTTCATAGGCATCATCGGCCTCGGCTTCCTCTTCACCTTCTACGACATCTTCGACATAAACGTCTCCTTCGTGCAGACCTGCGTGCAGATAAAGGCGGGGTGCACGCCCGCCAACGCCTTCAACACCTTGAAGGTGCCGGTGGTGCTCAACCTGGCCGGCTACGTGGTGGGGACGCTGATCCTCTCCCCCATAGCCGATCGGGTGGGCCGGCGGAACATGCTGCTCGTCACCATGGTCATCACCGGCATCGGCTCCCTGTACAACGCCCTCGCCCCGGGGTACGCCAACTTCGTCGTGGCCCGCATCATCACCGGGGTGGGGGTGGGCGCCGACCTGGCCCTGGTGAACACCTACATCAACGAGGTCGCCCCCTGCCGCCAGCGGGGGCGGTACACGGCGGTGATCTTCACCATGTCGGCCCTGGGCGCCTTCATTGGTATCTGGCTGGGGCTGATCCTCACCACGCCTGCCACTCCCTGGCCCACCGGCCTCCCCTTTGCCATCGCGGGCAAGGGGTTCCCGCAGGGCTGGCGGTGGATGTACGGGATCGGAGCCCTGCTGGCCCTGGTGGCTGTGGTGCTCCGGGTCGAGCTGCCCGAGTCGCCCCGCTGGCTGATCGGCCAGGGCCGGCTCGAGGAGGCCGACAGGGTGGTGAGGGCCATGGAGGAGAGGGCCAGCCGCCGGCACCCGCTGGCCGAGCCCGTGGACGACCCCTCCCTGGCGGTCACCCCCTCCAGCCGGGCTCCCTACGGGGAGGTGCTGCGCAATCCCTTCTACCTGAGAAGGGCGGTCCTCCTGCTCGTGGTGTGGTTCGTTGCCTACATCACCGTCTACGGCTACTCGGCCGGCTTCACCTCCGTGCTGACCGGCCTGCACTACCCGGTCCCGGAGGCTGGGCTGATAGCGGCCATGGGGACCCTGGGCTTCATCGCTCAAGGGATAGTGACGGCAGCGGTGGTGGAGCACCTCGACCGGCGCTACTGGCTGCCCATCGGCGCCGTGCTCACCGTCGTGGGGGCCGTGCTCGTGGCCGAGGGCGGCCACCAGCTCGTGGTCTCCTTCATCGGGGCCTGCCTGATCTTCTTCGGGTTCAATGTCTGGGTCTCACCGACCTACGCCCTGTCGGCGGAGAGCTTCCCCACCCGGGCCCGCAGCACCGGCTTCGCCCTGGTGGACGGGGTGGGCCACATCGGGGGCGGCATCGGCGTGCTGGCCATCGCCTCGTTCGTCATCGGCCTGCCCGTGATCTGGGCCCTGCTCTTCATGGGCAGCTTCCTGTTCGTGTCCTCGGTGCTGGTCCAGTTCGCCGCCAGGACGAGGGGGAGGGTGCTGGATGAGGTGTCGCCCTAGCGGGCCAGGTCCCTGAGGGCGGCCAGCTCCTCGGGGCTGGGGGCCTCGGTGGTGCCCAGGTCGGCCGCCACTGCCAGGTCCCAGCCCGTCGCCTCCCTGACCTGGTCGACGCTGGTGCCGGGATGGAGGTGGGTGAGCACGAGCTCCTTTCGCTCTGGGTCAGGCTCCATCAGCCCCAGATCGGTCACCACCAACGCCGGTCCCCCGCCCCTGAGCCCCAGGGCCGCCCGGTCGCCCGGTCCCCGGCCGTGGCCCACGGAGGTGATGAAGTCGAGCCGGTCCACGAAGCTCCGGCGGCTGTGGCGCAGGACGACGAGCACCCTGGCGCAGGAGGCGGCGATCTCGGGCGCACCTCCGGCGCCCGGCAGGCGGGTCTGGGGCCGGTCGTAGTCCCCGATGACGGTGCTGTTGAGGTTCCCGAAACGGTCCACCTGGGCGGCCCCCAGAAAGCCGACGTCGATGCGTCCCGGCTGCAGCCAGTAGTTGAAGATCTCGGGCAGCGCCACCACCGTGTCGGCCGTCTCGGCCAGCTCCCCGTCACCGATGGAGAGCGGCAGCCGGGAGGGCTTGGCCCCGATGGTGCCCGACTCGTAGACGAGCACGAGGTGGGGGGCATGGGTGGCCCGGGCCAGGTTGGCAGCCTGGCTGGGCAAGCCGATGCCGACGAAGCAGACCTGCCCGTCCCCGAGCTGGCGGGCGGCGGCCACGGCCATCATCTCGCCGGCGTCCCAGCCCCTCATCCCAGCACGTTCTCCTCCATCCAGGCGAGAAACCGCTCCCGGTCACGGCTTATGGCGTCCCACTCCTCGTAGAAGCGGTTGTCCCGGCTCGAGTAGCCGTGGGTGTAGGAGGGGTACGAGCCGCCCGGCGCCTCGGCTACGAAGTCCACTACCCAGCCCGGCAGCAGGACCGAACCTGGCCTGGGCTTCAGGGCGGGGACCACCTCCTCCACCGTGACGAGCGACCGCCTGGCCGCCAGCACTGCCTCGCGCTGGATGCCAGTGATGCCCCACAGGGCCACGTTGCCCTGCCGGTCCGCCTGCTGGGCGTGGATGACCGTGACGTCGGGCCGGAGGGCGGCCACGGCGGTGAGGACCTCGCCGGTGAAGGGGCACGTGATGGGGGCCACCGTGGGGGACCGGTCCATGAGCCCGGTGCCGCGGTAGCCCCTGAGCACGGCGAAGGGGAGGCCGGACGCCCCCGCCACATAGCGGTTGACCATGCCGGCGTGGCTGTGCTCCTCGATCTCTATGGGATGGGGCCAGCCTCTCTCCACCGCGTCGCGGAACCGGTGCAGCGACCCCACCCCCGGGTTCCCCGCCCACGAGAAGACCACCTTGTCGGCGCACCCCAACCCGATGAGCTGGTCGTAGATGATGTCCGGCGTCATGCGCACCAGGGTCAGGTGGCGCCGGCCCTGGCGGGCCAGCTCATGCCCGGCGGCGAAGGGGATGAGGTGGGTGAAGCCCTCCATGGCCACCGTGTCCCCGTCGTGCACGAGGCGGGCCACCGCCTCGGGGAGGGTGGTGATCTCGGCCATGGGCAACCGAAGGTAGTCGGGCCGCCTGGTTACCATCGGCCCGATGACCCGAGAGGCGGCCGACAACCTGGCCGCCAGCCTGGCCCGGCTGGCCGAGCGCTCCGGTTGGTGGGACCGCCCCGCCTTCCTGGAGGGGGGACAGGTGCTCACCCACGGGCAGGTCCACGAAGGAGCGGCCCGGGTGGCCGGAGCCCTGCGCCGGGCGGGGGCCGGCCCTGGCGAGCGGGTGCTCATCGCTCTCCCCGACAGCCGGTGGTTCGTCTGGTCGTTCCTGGGCGCCGTCCGCCTGGGCGCCCTGGCCGTGCCGGTGAACCCCGGCCTAGGTGGCGACGACCACGCCTTCCTGGCCGCCGACACCGAGCCGGCGGTGGTGGTGTGCGGGGAGGAGCTGAGCGCCCGCTTCAGGAGACGGGCTGCAGTGCTGGTTCCGGGGGAGGCGCTGGTCGGGGAAGCGGCGCCGGCCCACCCGGTTGGGGGCGAGGACGCCGCCTACGCCCAGTACACCTCGGGCACCACCGGGCGGCCCAAGGCCGCCGTCCACCGCCATGCCGACCCCGGCCGCTACCACGAGGCCATGGCGGTCGGCGCCCTGCATATGACGGCGGGGGACGTCGTGGTCTCGGTGTCCAAGGCCTACTTCGCCTACGGCCTCGGCAACACGGTCTTCTTCCCCCTTCTCTCGGGAGCTTCCGCCGTCCTGTGGGCCGACAAGCCCACTCCCGATGGGTTGGAGGCCCTGGTCCGGGCCCACCGCCCCAGCCTCCTCTTCGCCGTGCCCAGCTTCTACGCCCTCCTGGTGGCCCGGGCCGACCCCACCCCCTTCGCCTCCCTGCGGGCGGCCGTGTCGGCGGGGGAGACCCTCACCCCGGCCCTGCTGGAGCGGGCGGAGCGCTTCCTCGGCTGCCCCGTCCTGGACGGGCTGGGCTCCACCGAGGTGGGCCAGACTTTTGTCTCCAACACCTTGGAACGGCGCCGGCCGGGGTCGGTAGGGGTGGTGCTGCCCGGCTACGAGGTGAAGGTGCAGGACGGCACGCTGTGGGTGAAGGGCAGCTCGGTCATGAAGGAGTACTGGCGCCAGCCGGAGGCCACCGCCGAGGTGATGGAGGGGGGCTACCTGCGCACCGGGGACAGGGCGCGCCTGGACGGGGAAGGCTTCGTCTGGCACGAGGGCCGGAACGACGACATGGAGATGGTGGGAGGGATCAAGGTCTCGCCGATCGAGGTGGAGGCGGTGCTGGGGAGCCACCCCGGGGTGGGGGAGGTGGCGGTGGCGGCCGTTCCCGACGAGCTGGGGGCGACCAGGCTGCGGGCCTTTGTGGTGCCGGTGCCGGGCCGCCCGCCACCGGACGGATTGGCCGACGAGCTGGTGGAGCTGGCCCGGTCCCGCCTGGCCCCTTTCAAGGTGCCCCGCTCGGTCACCCTGGTCGAGCGCCTTCCCCGTACCCCGACGGGCAAGCTGCAGCGGTTCGCCCTGCGGGCCGGTTGGCCCTGAGCCACGGTCGGGCCCGGGCTGCTACCCGGGGGGCAGGGCGTCGGCCAGCTGTTCGGCGTGCTGCTCCAGGTGGCCGACCAGGAACTCGTCTATGGCCTCGGACACGGTCATGTCGCCCATGCTCTGGTGGTGCCCCACCCGGTCCAGGTCCTCCTCGCTGAGGTCCTGGAGGAGGGAGACCGTCCGGGCCACCCCGGCATCCATCTGGTCGAGGAGGACGCCTGGGTCCTCGTGGCGGCTGGCCTCGATGCGCTCCAGGCGCGAGGGAGTGGTCTTGACCCTCCCGAAGGGCACCTGGCCGCCGGCGGCCACGACCTTTTGCACCTCCTCCACCCAGTAGGGGAAGAGCTCGGCCAGGTGCGAGAGGACCTGGCCCCGGTCCCATCTCTCGTTGGTGGTGGGATCGGCCGAGGTGAGGCGGTCTCCGAACTGGGGGGCCAGCTCCCTCACCCGGGCGGCGGCAGCCTGGAGACGCCGGATGCGATCGGAGGCGAACGACGTGGTCACGCGCCCCGGTCTAGTAGCGGCCCTGGCCCGAGCGGGACGAGCCGCCCCTAGGGCCGTAGGGGGCAGAGTCCAGCCAGGCACCGGCCCGACGGCCGGCCAGGGCCAGCCGGGCCGCCGCCAGCCGCTTGACGGCCAGGACGGGTCCCCGGCCCTGCATGTGCTCCAGGGCGGCCCCGGCCGCGGCCCGGTTGTACCGGGCGGCAGCCAGCCGGGTGCGGGCAAAGGCGTCCACCGCCTGGCGGGCCGTTCCGGGATCAGGTGCCTCGAGGCCCCGGCGGATGGACTCCGCCGCCGCCACGGCGTCGGCGATCCCGGAGTTCATCCCCCGGGCCCCGAAGGGGGCGAAGAGATGGGCGGCCTCGCCGACCAGCAGGACCCGGCGGCGGGGGTCGGTGAAGGCTCCGGCCAGGACCTGGAGGAAGCGGTAGGTAGAGACCCAGCTGACCCGGCCGGCGTAGCGGGAGGGCATCACCCGGGCCAGCCAGGCCCCCACGCCCTCGCCGGAGAAGTAGGAGGGGTCGTCTGCCCGCCGGCACTGCAGGTCCACCCGCCACCCGCCGGAGAAGGGCACGAGCAGCACGTTCCGGCCGCCCACACCGGGGTGGTGGTAGTGGAAGACCCTCTCCAGGGGCAGGGGGTCGCCCGGGTCCTCCTCCACGTCCACGATCACGAACGAGCGCTCTGACCGGCTCCCCGTCATGGCCACGCCGAGCGAAGAGCGGATGGCCGAGCGGCCCCCGTCGGCCGCTATGGCGTAAGGGGCCGACCACGAGGCCCCTTCGGCGGTCTCGAGCACGACGGCCTCCTCGGAGGAGGAGGCTCCGAGCACGGTGGTGTCCCACACCATCTCCACCCCGGCCCGCTTGCAGGCGTCGGCCAGCAGCCGCTCCGTCTCGGTCTGGGCCAGGCTGGTGAAGGGAGGGAGGAAGGAGGGGTCGGGCCGGGGATAGGAGCGCGAGAACACCTCCCGCCCTCCCCAACAGGTGCGCTTGACCGCCCACACCAGGCCATGGCCGGCCACCTCCCAGCCGAGGCCGGTATGGATGGCCTCCAGGCGCTCCAGGGTCTCCCGGTGCACGTAGATGGCCCGACTGCCCACCCGGGGCCGGTCCTCGGGCCCGGCCTCCAGCACCGTGGCAGCCAAGCCCTGGGAGCGAAGAGCCAGGGCCGCGGCCAGGCCCACCGGGCCGGCCCCCACGACCAGGACCTGGCGCTCTTCCATCAGCCCACCGCTTCAGGCCGCCCCACCAGGCGGGCCAGGGCCGGGCCCAGGGGCGGCTCCGCCACTCCGTCCTCGGTGACCAGTGCGGTCACCAGGGAGGCGGGGGTGACGTCGAAGGCGGGGTTGTGCACCGGCACCCCCTCGGGTGCCAGGCGGTGCCCGCCCAGCATGGCCACCTCCTCCGGCGGCCGCTGCTCGACCGGTATGGACGAGCCCTCGGGGCAGCCCAGGTCCACGGTGGAGGTGGGGGCCGCCACCAGGAAGGGAACCCCGTGGTGGCGGGCCAGCACGGCCAAGGGGTAGGTGCCGATTTTGTTGGCCACGTCCCCGTTGGCCGCCACCCGGTCGGCCCCGACCACCACGGCGTCGACCTGGCCGGCCGCCATGAGCGAACCGGCCGCCCCGTCCACCACCACCGTGGCCGGTATGCCCAGGCGCTGCAGCTCCCAGGCCGTGATGCGGCTCCCCTGGAGAACCGGGCGGGTCTCCTTGACCCACACCGACGGGCGCCGACCGGCCTCGTGGGCGGCCCGCACGATGCCCAGGGCGGTGCCGTAGCCGGCGCAGGCCAGCGAGCCGGCATGGCAGTGGGTCATGACCCGGGCCCCCTCCGGAAGCAGGGAGGCACCGGCCGCACCCAGGCGGCGGTTGCGCTCCACGTCCTCCTCGGCCAACCTCTCCGCCTCGGCCAGGGGGTCCGGGGCAGCCAGGGCCCTCTTCACCCCCCAGGCCAGGTTGACGGCCGTGGGGCGGGTGGCCACCAGCCTCCTGGCCGCTTCCGACCGGTCCTCCCCTGTGGCGGCAGCCAACGCCACCCCGAGGGCGCCAGCCACCCCCAGAGCCGGCGCACCCCGCACGACCATGGCCCGGATGGCGGCACAGAGCTCGTCGACCGTCCCCACCTCGACGAAGGCGAGCTCGGCGGGGAGCCGGCGCTGGTCCACCAGCCGCACGGCCCCATCGGCCCAGGCCACGGTGGGGGGGAGGGGATCCTCGGATTCTGGCACCCTTCGTACCCTAGGCGCCTCTTAACCTGGCCGGGTGGCCACGGGGGACGAGGGCGACCACTCCGCCCGCCTGCGGGCGGCCATGGTGGCGCGCCTCTTCGACAACGGGGTCCTCCACGACCCGGCCGTGGCCGAGGCCATGGCCTCGGTGCCGCGCCATCTGTTCGTGCCCGAGGTCAGCCCGGAGGAGGCCTATCGAGACCAGGCCATACCCACCAAGGTCGTGGCGGGCGAGGCCGTCAGCTCCTCCTCCCAGCCCGCCATCATGGCCATCATGCTCGAGCAGCTGGATCCCCGGCCCGGTCAGCGCGTGCTCGAGATCGGCGCTGGCACCGGCTACAACGCCGCCCTGCTGGCGCGGCTGGTGGGCCCTAGCGGATCGGTGGTGACGGTGGACATCGACGAGGACCTGGTGGAGGGGGCCAGGGCCCACCTCGCCGCTGCCGGTCTGGCCGGGGCGCCGATCGAGGTGGTCTGTGCGGACGGGGCGTGGGGGTGGCCGCCCGGTGCGCCCTACGACCGCATCATCCTCACGGTGGGGGCCTCGGACCTGGCCCCGGCCTGGCTGGAGCAGCTCAGCCCCGGCGGCCGGCTCGTCCTTCCTCTGTCGGTGAGGGGGGTGCAGCAGTCGGTTTGCTTCGTCTGGGAGGGCGACCACCTGGTGAGCCTGTCCCTTCGTGACTGCGGGTTCATGCCCCTGCGGGGCGAGCTGGTCGGGCCGGAGCGACGCATACCGCTGCCGGGTCATCCCGGGGTGAGCCTGCTGGTGCCCGACGCCAGGGACCTTGACCCCGAGGCCCTGGCCCGGGCCCTGGCCGGACCCTTCGAGGACCGTTCCACCGGGATCGAGGCCGGAGGGGGGAGCCTGGCCAGCCTGGGGAGGTGGCTGGCCTTGCGGGACCCGGGCACGGCGCACCTGGTGGTCCACGGGACGCCGGAGGAGCTGGCCGCCAGCCGGGTCCCCCCGCTGTTCGATTGGCCCGTGCCAGGTGGATGCCAGCGTCTGACGGTGTGCCTGCTGGGGCGGGCGTCCCTGGCCGCCCTCACCCGGGCCCCGGTCTCTGCGGCGCACCGTCGGCCCGCCCCGCTCACCGTGCGGGCCTGGGGGCCGGAGCCAGAGGCGGGGGAGTTGGCCCGTCGTCTCGAGGAGCATGCCGCCGCCTGGGACCGGAGCGGTCGCCTCACGACCGAGCACGTCCGCATGGCGGCCTATCCCCAGGGAGCCGAGGTCCCCGACGTCCCCGGGGCGGTGGTCGTGGACACCGGCCATGCCCGCCTGGTCGTGAAGGCGGCGTAGGTGGACGGGCCTCGTGAGCCGGGGCGGACGCCGTTTCGCCCCGTGCCCCGGTGTGCTAAGGCTGGCTCGTGACCGACACGGCCCTCGCCCCCGCCCCGGCCGACCTGGAGGCCCTGGAGTCCATCCAGCGCCGCGTCCTGTGGCTCTCCACGGCAATGGTGCACGTTGCCAACCATCGGCCGCCCGACGGCTCGGGGATCAAGGTGGGGGGCCACCAGGCCTCGAGCGCCTCCATGGTGAGCCTCATGACCGCCCTGTGGTTCTCCGCCCTGCGGGCCGAGGACCGTGTCTCGGTGAAGCCCCACGCCTCCCCGGTGCTGCACTCCATCAACTACCTGCTGGGCTGGCTGGACCGCCGCTATCTGCCCACCCTGCGGGCCTTCGGGGGCCTGCAGAGCTACCCCAGCCGGACCAAGGACCCGGACCCGGTGGACTTCTCGACCGGCTCGGTCGGCATCGGCGCCACGGCGGCGGTCTGGGCCGCCCTGGCCCGCCGCTACGTGGGGACCCATTTCCCGCTCGCCGAAGGAGGACGGATGATCAGCTTGGTGGGCGACGCCGAGCTGGACGAGGGGGCGGTGTGGGAGGCGCTGGCCGAGCCGCTGGTGAGCATGCTCCCCGAGCTGGTCTGGGTGGTGGACCTCAACCGCCAGTCGCTGGACCGGGTGGTCCCCGGGGCCGCCGCCGGCGGGCGGGCGGGGATGCTCGCGGCGGCGGGCTGGCAGGTGATCACGGTCAAGTACGGCCGGTTCCTCGAGTCCCTGTTCTCCCTGGAGGGTGGCCCCGAGCTGCGCGACCGGCTCGACGGGATGGGCAACGGCGAGTACCAGAGGCTGCTGCGGTGCTCGCCGTCGGAGCTGCGGGCCCGGCTGCCGGGCCCGTCGGGGCCGCTGAGGAGCCTGGTGGACCAGCTGGACGACGCCTCCCTGCAGCGGGCATTGCGCGACCTCGGGGGGCATGACCTGGCCAAGCTGGCCTCGGCGTTCTCGGCAGTGTCGCAGGAGCAGCCCACCGTCATCTTCGCCCACACCATCAAGGGCTGGTCCCTGCCCACCGAGGGGCACCCGGCCAACCATTCGGCCCTCCTCAGCGAGGACCAAATGAGGGAGCTGGCATCGTCCCTCGGGGCTTCCTGGGAGGATCCCTGGGCCGGCTTCCCGCCGGGTAGCCCCGAGGCGGCCCTCTGCGCCTCGGTGGCTGCCCGGCTTGCTCGGGAGCAGGTAGAGGGGGCTGCGCCCCCTGCGGTGCCTACGTCCCTGGGCCGCTCGCACGCCGGGAGGGTGTCCACCCAGCAGGCGCTGGGCCGCTTCTTCCTGGACCTGCACCGGGCCGCTCCCGAGGTCGCCGCCAGGGTGGTGACGCTCAGCCCGGACGTGGCCTCCTCGACCAACCTCGGGGGATGGATCAACAAGGTGGGGGTGTGGTCGCCGACCGACCGCCCCGACTGGTTCGAGGGCGACCGGGAGGCTCTGGTCCACTGGGTGGAGCGGGGGGCGGGCCAGCACATCGAGCTAGGCATCGCCGAGACCAACCTCGTGGGTCTCCTGGGCGAGCTGGGCGCCACGTGGAGCCGCCTGGGCCAGCCCCTGTTTCCCGTGGGCACCCTCTACGACCCCTTTGTGGGGAGGGCGCTGGAGCCGTGGTCATTCGGGATGTACGCCGGAGGCCAGTCGATCCTGGTCGGCACTCCCTCGGGCGTGACGCTGGCCCCCGAGGGGGGCGCCCACCAGTCGGTGGTCACCCCCTCCATCGGCCTGGAGCAGCCCGGGTGCGTGGCCTTCGAGCCCGCCTTCGGCAAGGACCTGGAGTGGGTCCTGCTTTCCTGCCTGTCCCGGCTGGGGCGGCCCGGGGGCACCTCGGCCTACCTCCGCCTCTCCACGCGCCCCATCGACCAGTCCCTGGCCCGGCTGCCTCCCGAAGGGAGCCCGGAGCGGGGGCGGCGGCGGGACCTGGTGCTGGCGGGGGGATACCGACTGGTGCCGGGCGACTCGCCTCCTCCCGTGGTGCTGGTGGGGATGGGGGCGGTCATGCCCGAGGTGCTGGCGGCGTGCAGCTCGCTCTCGTCGTTGCTGGGGCGGTCGCCGGCGGTGGTGTGCGTGACCTCCGCCGACCTCCTGTGGCGGGCGGCCCAGGCCCGCCGGGGCCTGGGCGAGGGGGAGTGGTGGGTGCTCGACTCCCTCTTCGAGCCGGGTGTGCCCATGGTGACGGTCATGGACGGCCATCCCCACACCCTGGCCTTCCTGGGGGCGGTGGCGGGCTCCCCGATCACCTGCTTGGGGGTGAGCGGCTTCGGGCAGTCCGGGGCGTTGGCCGACGTCTACCGCTACCACGGCATCGATACCGACACCATCGTGGGAGCGGCGCTGGACCTGGTCGAGGGCTGAGGCCGGCCCCCAGCAGGCGGAAGCGGTCAACCGCTAGCGGGATGGTGGGCCGCTAGCAGGGTCGGTGGGCGCTAGTAGGGTCGGTGGGCGTGTCCCCCTCGTTCCAGGCTCCAGCGGGAACCCGCGACGTGCTGCCGCCCGAGTCGGCCCGCTGGGAGGCACTGGTGGACTGCTTCGCCCGGGTGGCCGGCCAGGCCGGGTACGGGTTGGTGCTCACCCCCCTCTTCGAGGAGGTAGAGGTGTTCGCCAGGGGGGTGGGGGAGTCCACGGACGTCGTGTCGAGGGAGATGTACGAGTTCGAGGACCGGGGCGGGAGGCGCATGGCCCTGCGCCCGGAGTTCACGGCCTCCGTGGTGCGGGCCTTCATCCAGTACCGGCCCACCACCCCGTGGAAGGTCTGGTACTGGGGGCCGGCCTTCCGTTACGAGCGGCCCCAGGCCGGCCGCTACCGCCAGTTCCACCAGGTGGGCGTGGAGGGGCTCGGGAGCGATGAGCCTCACCTGGACGTCGAGGTGGTGGCCCTGGCCTGGCGCTTCTACCGGGCCCTGGGACTCACCAGGCTGCGCCTGGACTTGAACAGCCTGGGTGACGGGGTGTGCCGACCGGCCTACCGCTCGGCCCTGGTCGACTTCCTGGGCTCTCGCTCGGCCGAGCTGTGTTCGGAGCACCGGGACCGGTGGCAGCTCAACCCCCTGAGGGTCCTCGACTGCAAGAAGGAGGAGTGCCGGGCCGTTGCAGCCGGCGCTCCCCACCAGCTCGACTACTTGTGCCAGCCTTGCTCCGACCACTGGGGCGCGGTCCTGGAGGGGCTACAGGCCATCAAGATCCCCTACGTGGTCCAGCCCAGGCTGGTGCGGGGGCTGGACTACTACACCAGGACGACCTTCGAGGTGGCCGCCGAGGCGCTCGGGACGGCTCAGGACGCCGTCGGGGGCGGAGGGCGCTACGACGGCCTGGTCGAGGCGCTCGGAGGGCCGCCGACCCCGGCCATCGGCTTCAGCCTGGGCATCGAGCGGATCCTCCTCGCCTGTGACGCCGAGGGGGTGTTCGCCTCGGCCGGGAGCGAGTTGGCCGCCTTCGTGGTGGACGTCACAGGCGGGGCGGCGGCCTTGGCGATCACTGAGGAGCTGAGGGAGGCGGGAATCAGCGCTGATCGGGCTTTCGGGAGGCGGTCCCTGCGGGCCCAGCTCCGGACTGCCGACCGATCGGGGGCTGCCGTCGCCCTGATCGTCGGGCCGGAGGAGGCTGCGGCGGGGACCGTTCAGCTGAGGTGGTTGCGCTCGGACCGAGGTCAGGAGGAGATCGACCGGGCCAAGGTGGTCTCGCGGCTCAGGGAGGAGCTGGGATGAGCACGCCTGAGAGGCCGGTGGCGGCCGGCTCTGGCGCGGGCGGTTCGGCCGTGGGGGCCGGCGGTTGGGCCGTGGGGGCCGGCGGTTTCTCCTGGCCGGAGCCCGCCGGGATGCGTGACGCCTGGTGCGGCCAGCTCCGGGCCGCCGACGCTGGCCGGCGGGTGCGCCTTTGCGGGTGGGTCGCTCGCCGGCGCCAGCACGGCGAGCACCTGGCGTTCGTGGACCTGCGGGACCGCACCGGGACCGTGCAATGCGTGGTGGACGGGGCCCACGATCTCCGCTCCGAGTACGTGCTGGCCGTGACCGGTACGGTGAGGGCCCGCCCTGAGGGAACGGCCAACCCCAACCTGCCGACAGGGGAGGTGGAGGTCGGCGACTGCTCGGTCGAGATCCTGGCTCAGGCTGAGCCGCCCCCCTTCCCCGTCACCGACCGGGTGGAGGCCGACGAGGCGGTCCGGCTGCGCTACCGGTACGTCGACCTGCGCCGAGAGCGGATGCAGGCCAATCTGGCCCTGCGCGCCAGGGTCAATGCCGCCATACGGCGGGCCATGGAGCGCCAGGGCTTCATCGAGGTGGAGACCCCTCTCCTTTGGACCCCGACCCCCGAGGGTGCCAGGGAATTCGCTGTCCCCTCGCGAATGCAGCCAGGCTCGTTCTACGTCCTGCCCCAGAGCCCACAGATAGCCAAGCAGCTGCTCATGGTGTCAGGGGTGGACCGCTACTACCAGATCGCCCGCTGCCTGCGGGACGAGGACCTGCGTGCCGACCGCCAGTTCGAGTTCACCCAGCTGGATGCCGAGGCTTCCTTCGTCACCCAGGAGGATGTGCACCGGTTCATCTCAGAGGCAGTGCTGGACGCAGCCGAGGCCGCTACGGGCGTGCGGCCTCCCCCCATAGAGAAGATGACCTGGGCGGATGCCCTGGACCGCTACGGCACCGACAAGCCCGACCTGCGCTTCGGCATGGAGCTGGTGGACCTGACCAAGCAGCTGGCCGCCAGCGAGTTCCGGGCCTTCCGGGCCCCGGCCGTCAAGGCCATACGGGTGCCGGGGGGAGGCCAGCTCGGGCGGTCGCGTCTGGATTCCCTGGTGGAGAGGGCCAAGGCCCTGGGAGCTCCCGGTCTGGTGTGGATGCGGGTCGCGGAGGGAGGGGACCTGGACGGACCGGGAGCGGTGCTGCGCCACATCGGCGCCGGCGAGCGGGCCGCGGTCGTAGCCGCCACCGGAGGCGAGCCTGGCGACCTCCTCCTCCTGGTGGCAGGCGAGCACCGCACCACCTGCACCGTCCTCGGCCAGCTACGGGTGGACCTGGGCCGGCCTCCGGTCTGGGAAGGGCCACACCGCTACGTCTGGGTGGTCGACTTCCCCCTCTTCGAGGGCATCGATGACGAAGGCAGGCCGGTGGCGGCCCACCATCCCTTCACCATGCCTCACCCCGACGACCTGGACCTGCTGGAGTCAGACCCGTTGGCGGTGCGCTCACAGTCCTACGACCTGGTGCTGAACGGATGGGAGCTGGGGTCAGGGAGCATCCGGATCCACCGGGCCGACATCCAGTCCAGGGTGTTCTCGGCCCTCGGGATCAGCGCCGAGCAGGCGGAGAGCCGCTTCGGCTTTCTCCTCGGCGCCTTCCGGTACGGGGCTCCCCCCCATGGCGGCTTCGCCTTCGGGATAGACCGGCTGGTTGCCCTCCTGGCCGGCGAGGAGAACATCCGGGAGGTCATCGCCTTCCCGAAGACCCAGTCCGGGGCCGACCTCATGACCGGGGCGCCCAAGGCTCTCGACGCCCGGTCGCTGGCGGAGCTGGGGCTGGCGATTCGCCGGCAGTAAGGGGCGGGGCCGCCCCGCGTGGCGCTCCGGGGGCTCAGGGGGACTCCCGGGGTTTGGGGCCGGTCGTGGCGTTCCCTTGGGGGTCGGTCCGGCGTTCCCTTGGGGGGGGGCTCCGGTGTTCTTTCAGAGAGGCTCAGGCGTTCCAGTCAGGGGCCGCTTCCTGAGGGCCGCTCAGGGGTTGTTTCCCCCGGGGGGGTGCTCAGGGGTTGTTTCCCGAGGGGGCCGCCCTGGGGTTGTTTCCCGAGGGGGCCGCCCTCGCCCTCCTTCCAGGGCGAGCAGCCGTAGTTGGTACGGTCACGGTGAAAAATCGCACGTCACGGTACCAACTACAGAGGCACGGGCTCGAGGCGGAGCCGATGCGGGATGGGCGCGGCAGTGTCCGAGGTGCGTGAGGGCGGAGCCGATGCGGGATGGGCGCGGCAGTGTCCGAGGTGCGTGAGGGCGGAGCCGATGGGATGGCCGGGATGGCCGCGGCAGTGTCCGAGGTGCGTGAGGGCGGAGCCGATGCGGGATGGGCGCGGCAGTGTCCGAGGTGCGGGACCCGCCGGCCAACCCCTCGCCCCAGTCCGCCGCCCTCCACATAGTCAGCCGGCCCCAACACCCTCCCCCCAGTCCGCCGGGCTCACTCGCCCTCGCCCGCCTCCGCAGCCCCGCCCACCGTTCGCCGCCGCTTGCCGGCGCTCAGCTCCTCCCCAGTTCCGCTCGCCGCTCGCCGGCGCTCGGCCAAGAGGTCCGCCACGGCGGCCTCGGCCCCTAGGCGGGACGGCTCGTAGTAGGTACGCCCGGCCACCTCCCTGGGCCGATACTCCTGGGATACCCAACCGCTCGGGTCGTCGTGGGGGTAGACGTAGCCCACGCCGTGGCCCAGCGAGCGAGCCGAGCGGTAGTGGCTGTCGGCCAGGTGGGGCGGGACGGGTCCCTGAGGAAGGCTGGCCACGTCCTCCTGCGCCTTCCACAGCCCCATGGCGGTGCGGTTCGACTTGGGGGCGGTGGCCAGGTGGACCACCGCCTGAGCGAGGTTGAGGGCCGCCTCGGGCAGCCCCACGAACTCCACGGCCCGGGCGGCGGCGTCGGCGACCACCAGGGCCATGGGGTCGGCCATGCCCACGTCCTCGCTGGAGAGGATCACGAGGCGGCGGGCGATGAACCGGGGGTCCTCGCCGGCGGCCAGCATCCGGGCCAGCCAGTAGAGGCCGGCATCGGGATCGGAGCCTCGGATGGACTTGATGAAGGCGCTGATGACGTCGTAATGCTCGTCCCTTCCGTAGCGCAGGACCCGCCCGGCCCTGGCCTCCTGGACGTGGGAGAGCGTCACCTCGCCCCCGTCTGCTAGGGCCAGCGACACCTCCAGGGTGGTGAGAGCGGCCCGGGCATCACCGTCGGCCAGCTCCGCGATGAGGTCCTTGGCCGCCGGCTCGGCGCGGGCTCGCTCGCGGTCCAGGGCCCGGTCGACCAGCCTGCGCAGAGCTTCCTTGTCGAGGGGCTCGAGGCGGAAGAGGGTGGCCCGGGACAGCAGGGGGGCGTTGAGCTCGAAGAAGGGGTTCTCGGTTGTCGCCCCGATGAAGGTCAGGATTCCTTCCTCGACGGCGGGGAGCAGGGCATCCTGTTGGGCCTTGTTGAAGCGGTGGACCTCGTCGAGGAACAGGATGGTCCCCTGCCCTTCCTGGGCCAGTCGCTGCCGGGCCTCGTCGGCGGCGCCCCTCACATCCTTCACGCCGGCGGTGACGGCCGAGAGGGCCACGAAGGAGCGCTCGGTGACCGCGGCCACCACCCGGGCCAAGGTGGTCTTGCCGGTGCCCGGCGGGCCCCACAGGATGATGGAGGAGAGCCTGCCCGATTCAATGAGGGCCCGAAGGGGCCCACGCGGGCCCAGCAGGTGGGCCTGGCCCACCACGTCATCCAGGGACTTGGGCCGCATCCGCTCGGCCAGCGGCGCCTGACGTGCCAGGCGCGCCTCCAGGGAGGCTGAGAACAGGTCGTCGCCTGCCACGCCCGTGAGGTTATGGCCCGCCCCACTCGAGCAAACCCGCCCCACTCGAACGAACCCACGACCCCGCCCCACTCGAGCAAACCCGCCCCACTCGAACGAACCCACGACCCCGCCCCGCTCGAGCAAACCCGCCCCACTCGAGCGAAGGCCCCCCAGGGGGTCATCCCCCTCCCCAGAAGCGCCCCGTCCCGTGCCCGGGCCTTCAGGCGGGGGCCCATATGGGGCTAGGGTGGCCCGGCGATGATCCTGGGGTCGGCTGTGGCAGCGGAGGTGGCGGCTGGGCTAGCTGCGGTGTGCCTGGTGGTGCTGGCCGCCGGGGTGGCGGCCCTGGTCCTGCTGGTCCGGGCCGTACGGGGGGTCCAGGCGTCCCTGGACCGGTGGGGGGAGGAGGCCCTGCCGGCCCTGGCCGGATTGCGGAGGCTGCGATCGGTGTCTCCGGTGCTCGACTTGGGAGCGGCGGGGCGTCCCGGAACAGGCAACGGCGCCTACGGGCCGGATCATGGCCCCTACGGGGGGGAGGCTCCGACCGGTGAGGCGGGGAGGGACGGCCTCGATCCTTCCTCCGCCGGGGGGAGCCGGCTGGCCTGGCTGGCCCTTTCCGAGCCCCTGATCAAGCTCCTGGCGGCCGGGAGCGGGGCGGCAGAGGCCGCTCGCAGCTTCAGGCACCGCCGGGGGGGGTGAGGCGGTGTTCAAGCGGCTGTTCTGGCTGGTCACGGGGGCCGGGTTCGGGTTCGGCCTGTCCTTCTGGGTGTCGCGGGCCTTGCGGCGAGTCATTGCCCGCTGGGCGCCGGCCAGCGTGGCAGCCCGGGCCCAGGCTGCTGCGCGCAGCCTGGCCGCCGACGCCCGGGCGGCGTGGTCGGATGGCCGAGCCACGATGGAGGAGCGCCAGCGGGTGCTGAGGGAGGGCCTGGGGGGAGGGCGGCCCGCCCTGGGACCGGGCAGGCCCAAGGGGCGGCCGCCGGACCGGCGGCTCACGTCGGGGGGAGCCCGGCCCCCCGGACCTGAAGGCCTCAGGACCGGTACGTGAACGTCAAGGGATTGGAGCTGCCCGCCGGAGTGCTCAGGATGACCGGGACGGACTGGCCGGAAGCCACCCCGAGCTGAGGGACCGTCGCTGTGCAGCGGGTGCGGCTGGAGCAGCGTACGGGGGCGGCCCGGCCGCCAAAGGTGACGGTGATGGTGCCGGTGCTGCTGTAGAGGCCGGTCCCTACGAGCACGACCGTCGAGCCCGGAGCCCCCTGCCCGGGGGTGAGCCCGGTCAGCTGCGGGCCGCCCCCAGGAGCCGCCGACGGCCCGGTGGTCGTGGAGGTGGTGTGGGCCGTAGTCGGAGGGGAGGCAGTGGTCCTTGGTGCTGCGGTGGTCGTGGGGCGGGCCGCCGTGGTGGCAGTCGTGCCGGGCGATGCGGAGCCGGCACCGTGGCTACCCCCCCTCCGGGGTCGATGCCCCTGTGAGCGGGTGGTCCGGGAAGGGGAGGCACTGACCTTGCGGGGCGCTCCCCCGAGCTTGATGGAGGCGAGGAAGGCGCCGAGCCCGATCAGCCCGGCCAGGGCCAGCAGGCAGAGAGCCTGGAGAAGGCTGACCCGGCCTCGCCTGGGAGGGCGCCGGCTGACATGGGCGCCGTGGCGGTGATGACCTGGGCGGAAGGGGGGTGCGGGCCCCAGGACCCGCTCCGGAGGCCCCGGTCGGGGCCGCGCTGATGTGTCTGGGTGCCGTTTCACATGCCGTCCCCCTCCTCCTACCCAGGGACGGGCCGGGCCCCACCGCCTCGGGCTCCCTCCCGGTTGTGGCAAGGTGGGTCGGGTGTACGCCATCGGCTCGCTGCTCGTCGTGGTGGCGCTCTCTCTCCTGATTACCAGGGTAGCCACCGTCATCCTCGTCGCCACCGGGCTTTCTTCCCAGGCGGCTCGCTTCCAGGCCCGGTCGGCCTTCACGGGCTCGGGCTTCACGACCTCCGAGTCCGAGAAGGTCGTGGACCATCCCTTGCGCCGCCGGGTGATCATGACCCTGATGCTGCTCGGCAATGCCGGCATCGTCGCCTCTGCCAGCACGCTCATCATCGGCTTCCAGCGCCTGGGTGCCCATTCCGTGAACCCCGGGTTCAGGATCCTTCTCCTGGGAGTGGGGATCCTGCTCATCGTCTACCTGTCCCGCAACGGCCGTGTGGACCACTGGCTCACCCGGGCGATACGGAGGGTTCTGGGGCGGTACACGGACCTGCCCGGGAGGGACCTGGCCGGCCTCCTCGACCTCTCCGGGGACTACGCGGTGACGGAGATGGCGGTGAAGGAGGGAGACTGGGTGGCGGGTAGGCGCCTGGGGGAGCTCGAGCTGCGGGACGAGGGCGTGGCCGTCCTCGGCATCACCCGCAGGGATGGCCGCTACCGGGGCGCTCCGGTGGGCTCCACCGTGGTCCACGCTGGCGACATCCTCGTCCTCTACGGCAGGGCACCGGCCCTGAACGACATCGACCACCGGCCCGCCGGCCCGGAAGGGGAGAAGCGCCACGAGGAGGCAGTGGCCCGCCAGCGCCTGCTGGTCGGCTGGGAGGAGCGGGAGGACCGCGAGGACCGGGTGGCCCGGGAGGACGGGGTGGTCCGGTGACCGCGGCGATGGAGCCCGCCCTGGGCGCTCTCACCCCGTGGTCCGGGTGGATGCTCCCTCCCCGGGGGGCCCGGCTCCTTGAGCCCCCGAGGCAGGGGAGGCCGCCGGCACGATCAGGCGGAACTCGCTGCCGGAGCCGGGACTGCTCGTGAGCTCGATGGCTCCCCCGAGGGCCAGGGCCGCCCCCCGGGCGATGGCCAGCCCCAGGCCCGAGCCACCGCTGGAGCGGCCCCGGGCCCGGTCGACCCGGTAGAAGCGGTCGAAGATGCGTCCCTGGTGCTCGGGAGCGATACCGATACCGGTGTCACGCACGGCGATGCACCAGCGGTCGTCCTCGGCCGGCTGCACGCTCACGTCCACCCGTCCTCCCGGGAGCGTGTAGCGGATGGCGTTGGAGACCAGGTTGGTGAGCGCCGTGTCGACCAGGTCCGGTGCCGTCACCACCACCGCCGGCCGTCGGCGGGCATGGACCCGGAGGGTGACCGACCTCTGGTCGGCCTCGGGGGCCAGGCGGAGGGCCACGGTGCGGGCCAGCTCCCGCAGGTCCGTCCGGCGCGGGGGGTTGGACCCGGGTAGCTCGAGCTGGCGCAGGTTGCCCAGGCTGTCGAGGAGGGCGCGAATCCGTTCCACCTCGTTGCGCAGGAGGGCGGCGGCCTCCCCTCTCTCGGTGTCAGACCGCACGGTCCCGTCGATGACGGCACTGGCCACCGCCGCCACGGAGTTGAGGGGGGTGGCGATCTCGTGGGCCAGGTCGGCCAGCAGGCGGCGCTCCGCCCGGTCGGCCTCCTCCAGCCGGGCCGCCATGGAGTTGAAGGCCCGCACCAGGTGGCGGAACTGCTCGGGGCCGGAGTCGTCGATCCTGGCCCTCAGGTCTCCGGCAGCGACCCGGTCGGCGGCCCCGGCGGCCCGTCCGATGGGCCGGCGCAAGGAGCGGGTGAGGGTGGTCGACCCGATCACGCTCACCACGACCAGGACCACGAGGATGCCGGCCACGATGGCCGTCAGCTCGGCGGTGAGGCCCGACTGGCCCTCCACGTCACCGACCACCACCACCCTGCCCCCGGGGAAGGCCCGGGAGACCGTGAAGAGGCCGGGCCCGGTGTTCCGGGGGCCCCGGTACAGGGTGTGGCCGTGCCTGTAGACGAGGAGCTGGTCGTCCCCCAGCAGCTGCTGGAACAGGGGGAGGAGCTCCGGCCGGGCGCCCTTGCCGAGTGCCTGGGCCACCACGGCTGCTGTCGACCGGTCGGACCGGAGGGACGTGGCCCGGGCCCGGTCGTGGTCCAGGTGGGCGAACAGGAGGGCGGCGCCCACCAGTAGCAGAGCGGCCGGCATGACCATGGAGGCGACCAGGCGGAGGCCCAGCGACGACCGCACCCGGCCCAAGGCCCGGCTCCTCCAGCGGGCGGCTGTCATGCCTCGAGCCGGTAGCCCACCCCCCGCAGGGGGGTGAGGCGGAGCGCATCTCCCAGCTTGCGCCGGAGGCGGGCCACGTGGACGTCAACCGTCTTCTCGGACAGGTGCACGGTGCCCCACGCCTCCTCGAGCAGCTGGCGACGGGACAGGGCCTGGCCCCTCCTCCGGGCCAGGGTGGCCAGCAGGTCGAACTCCCGTCTCGTGAGCTCCACCGGCCTGCCCTCGAGCAGGCACCGCCTGGAGCCCAGGTCGAGGCTCACCCCCCCCACCCGGACCTCGCTGCCGCCGGCGATCTCCCGTAGTGAAGCCCTCTCTCCGCCTCGTTCGGCGGCCCGGCGGAGGTGGGCGCGCACCCGGGCCACCACCTCGGGCACCGAGAAGGGCTTGACGACGTAGTCGTCGGCCCCTATCTCCAGGCCAGCCACCCGGTTCCACTCCTCGCCTCGAGCGGTGAGGAAGAGAACCGGGATGGACGAGTCCCGGCGGAGCTGCTTGACCAGCTCGAACCCGTCCAGTCCGGGGAGCATGACGTCCACCACCGCCAGGTCGACCTGGGCCTCCCGGGCCAGGCGCAGCCCGCTCTCCCCGTCGGGCGCCTCGATCACGTCGTATCCCTCCCTGGTCAGGTACTGGCGCAGGGCCCAGCGCTGGGCCTCCTCGTCCTCCACCACCAGGATCCGGCTCTTCCGCTCCACGTCACGATCCTCGCGCCTCGAGCCCTCCTGTCGCCGTTACCGGCCGTGTCCAAGGCGTAACCGTGGCGTAACTGCTCGTGGTTACGTTCCAAACCAGAAGCGACAACCGCAAGTGAAAGGGGTGAGTTGTCTTGGGTCTCTTCGTTGCCAGTCTCGCAATAGGTGCCGTCGTTGTAGCAGTGATGCTGGGCATCCTGGGGGTCGGAATATACGTGAATGACCGCGTGATGCGAGACGAGAATGCCCGCAGGGCGGGACACCTGCCCCGTCGTCTCTACTGGACCGACACCAGTCACATCGACGAGGAGTGGAGGGCCCTCCAGGCTCGCCAGGACCGGCGACCGGCTGGCCGGCGATAGCGCTCGGCGTCGCCGCCAGCCGGGGGGGGACGCCGCTCCCCGGGGCGGCGGTGGGGGGCCGGGCGTCGCCGGGCGGACCATGGTGCCGGGGCGGGATGGCCTAATATCCCTCGTCGTGCTGGCCCATGGCGCCGCAGGGCGCACCGGTATCCGGTCCTTGATCGGGGGTTACCTCGCCCTCACCAAGCCCAGGATCGTGGAGCTCCTGCTGGTGACCACGGTGCCCACCATGCTGGTGGCGGCCCGGGGGATCCCCCCCGTGGGGCTGATCGTGGCCACCCTGGTCGGAGGGTCGCTGGCCGCCGGGGGCGCCAATGCCATCAACATGTACGTGGACCGGGACATCGACGCCGTCATGCACCGGACCCGCCGGCGCCCCCTCGTCACCGGCGCAGTCAGCCCCTCGGCTGCCCTGGCCTTTGCCGTGGCCCTGGAGATGCTGGCCTTCGCCGAGCTGTGGCTGGCCGTGAACCTGCTGAGCGCCTTCCTCGCCATCGGAGCCACGGCCTTCTACGTCTTCGTGTACACGCTGTGGCTCAAGCGCACCTCCTCCCAGAACATCGTGATCGGGGGGGCAGCCGGTGCCGTCCCCGTGCTGGTGGGCTGGTCTGCCGTCACCGACCACCTGGGCGCCACGCCGTGGCTGCTGTTCGGGGTCATCTTCTTGTGGACCCCTCCTCATTTCTGGGCCTTGGCTGTCCGCTACCGGGAGGACTACGCCGATGTGGGGGTACCCATGCTGCCGGCCGTGACGCCGGCGGCCCGGACGGCCCGCCACATCCTCGTGTACACGGTTGCCGTGAGCCTGGCCGGTGTGGGCGTGGCCTTCCTGGCCGGCCTGGGCCCTGTCTACCTCGTGCCCGCCGCCGTCCTGGGGGCAGTTTTCGTGGCCCACGGGGTGGCACTGGTGCGCCGGCCGAGCCCCGGCCTGGCCATGAGGATGTTCCACTACTCGATCACCTACCTGGCGGTGCTCTTCACCGCCATGGCGGTGGCCGTGCTCGTCGCCCACCCCTAGGCAAGAGGTCACGAGGGCCACAGGCGGGTGGCCACAAGCGCCTATTTCGCCCGGGACAGGGCGTGCAGCCAGTGGTCGAGAGCGGCCGGTGTCAGCTGGCCCGAGACGGCCCGGGCCACCCGGCCGTCAGCCCCGATGAAGACCGTGGTGGGCAGGCCCAGGAGACCGTACCTGGTTGCCGCTCGCCCCTGGGGGTCCTGGCCCACCGGGTAGCGGACCCCCGAGGTACGGACCAGCTGGCGGGCGTGGGCGGCGTTGTCGTTCACGTCCACGCCCACGAAGGCGATGCGGCCGTGCTCGTGGCGCGCCGCCCGGGCCAGGAGGGGAAGCTCCTGCTTGCAAGGTCCGCACCAGGAGGCGAAGAAGTTCAGCACGACGGGCCTGTGGCCGGCGCGGGGCAGGCTGACCCGGGGGTGGCCGGGGAGCAGCGGTGGCAGGCTGAGGCGAGGTGGGACGGCTCCGGGACCGGCTCCGCTGGGGGCCGGTGCCCGGGGGGGAGCCGCTCCCACGGGGGTGGTGGCGGCGGTGCGTGCCGGGCGGCGGGGGCTCAGTCCCAGCACGTAGAAGATGCCCGCGGCGACGAGGCCGAGGGGGATGAGGACGGCGAGCACCAGGGCCAGGCGGGTCCAGGCCGGCGGGCGCGAAGGGCGGGAGGGAGTGAAGGCTGGCTCCTCCGGTGCCGTCATGGCGGGGGCCGGCGAGGGCCCCTCCGCGGGGCGGACAGGGCCTTGGTTCCCTCAGGTCGACCTGATGCCAGGTTCTTGACGGGCACTACCCGGGACCCTAATCTCCAATCCCCGTAAGGAAAGGGGCGCCCGGCCGAGGGAGCGTGACCGGACGCCATGGCCCACATCGGTAAGCGGGAGTGCCATGGTGTTGAGGCGGTGCGAGGAGAGGGGGGAGGGGGCACGGGGACCAAAGCCCCTCCCGGCGCTCGGCTCATCCCAGCCTCACGATCCTCCACCCGCTCACCTTCAGGCCATTGGCCTGGCCCGGGGCGCGGTCGCCGGCATAGGTGTAGAGCGGCCTGCCTTCGTAGGCAACCTGCAGGGCGCCGCTCGGGCGCACCACCACCCCCACCGTGGTGAGCGGGCGGGGCACTCCCCGGCCGGCGGTGGGGCGGAGGAGGCCCGGGGGGAGGAGAAGGGGCCTGAAGGTACGGGTGCAGGGGCCGGTGCACACGAAGGTGCCGACGCCGCCTGCGGTGGAGCCGGGCTGGTAGTAGAGCGTGTAGCCCTTCCGGTCGACCAGGACCGTTCCGTGGCCTGGGACCCGGGCGGCCCGCAGCACGGGGGGGCCGGCGACGGTGGTGCGGGCGGCGGGGGCGGCCGTGGTGGGAGTGACGTGGGTGCTGTCCTTGGGCGGGCGCCCGGGGTGGGAGCTCGTCGGGGGGTGGTCGGCACGGGTGCCGGCCGGCCCGGCCGTGCCGCAGGCCGCCGTGACCAGGGCCAGGGCCGTGGGCAGGACCGGGCCCAGGACCATGCGCACCGGGGCGGAAAGCGGTGCCTTCCTGCCCTGGGGCCCTCGGCATCCTCTCGTTGCCTTCATGGCCGTCCATCCTTAGCGCCGGCGGGCCCGGGCCGGGTAGCAGGCGCCAGCTAGGGGAAGAGGAGGTTTCCCGGGAGATGAGCGAGGCAGGTGAGAGAACGGCAAGGGAGATGCCCAGGGCCCTCCGCATGGGCCTGGTGGGGTTCTCCTTCGCCGCCGTGGCGTCGGCGGTTGGCGTGTGGGGGGTCGGGTTCCTCCGCACCGGGCCCCCGCCGGTGGCTGCCAAGGTGGTGCGGACGGCAAGCGGGTGCAATGCCTATCTTACCATCCAGACGGTCGGCTCCATCGGCTACGGGCCCCGCCCCAGCTGGGTGAGCTACCTGGTGCAGAACACCAAGGGGCAGTGGGTGCACTCCACGATCTTCGTGCTGCCCTCGCACTGCACGATCCATATGACCAACTACGAGTACGACGGGGTGACGCCCCTTCGCAACAACGTCTTCGGGCGCGTCACCGGGACCGTAGGGGGCAAGGAGTACGTGACGGGGGACGTCGGGAGCAAGAAGTACTCGACGTCTACGCCGGTGAGTGTGGTGGACGGGGCCACCGTCCCCGCCCACACCTTCACCGTGCCGGCGCTGGGCATCAACGTGCCCTGGGCTGCCACCACGGCGAGCAACCTCTGTGCCGTGGCGCCCTGCTCGCCCAAGTCCCCCCACGACATCGACAAGATCACGTTCAAGACGGGGGCGGCGGGCTACTACCGCTGGCAGTGCATCGTGCCCTGCGGGCTGAACTTCCTGGACGGCAACGGAGGGCCGATGCAGACCATGGGTTATATGCAGGGCTTCCTGGCCGTGGAGCAGTCATGAGGGCGCCTTCGCCGGCCGGACGGCTCGAGGGAGGCATAGATGGCTGACGCCGCGCTCACCCCGGCTGCCCCCGCGCAGCGGGAGCCCCACCACTTCGCCCGGATATTCATCATCTGGCTGGTGGCGACGGCCATCGCCGACATCCTGATCTGGTTCTTCCTCTACCCCCACCTGGCTCCGGGCCGCCTCACCAGCTCGGCTCACGGCGACCAGTACGACATGACGGTGCTGCTCATGTGCGCGGCGCCGGTGCTGTTCGCGGTGTGGCTGTGGTTCGGGTACTCGTGCATCTACTTCTCCAACCGGGGCACGGTGCCCGAGGACGGTGCCTGGTACGAGCGCGACAGCGTGGCCATCCAGGTCAGCTGGATCGCCATCACGTCCCTCATCGTGTTCGGCCTGTTCGTGTTCGGGACCTACGAGCTGATCGCCCCGGCCGGAGCCGGCGGCGGCGAGGGGCCGAGCGCCATCTGGCGGCCGCCGGGCGCCCCGTCCAGCTCCTACGCCGCCCTCCACCCCAAGCCGTGGAAGCCGGGCTCCCATCCGGCCCTCCTCGAGGTGCAGGTCATCGGCCAGCAGTGGCTCTGGACCTTCCGCTGGCCCCAGTTCGGCGGGATGGAGACCACCTCTCTGTACCTGCCCACCAACACCACCATCCAGTTCAACGTCACCTCGTTGGACGTGATCCACAGCTTCTGGCCCTACCGGCTGGGGGTGAAGGCTGATGCCAACCCCGGGGTGAACAACGTGGCCTACACCACCACCACCGGCCAGACGCACTCGTTCACCTACCGCTGTGACGAGCTGTGCGGCATCTGGCACGGCGACATGATCGGGACCGGGCACGTGGTCTCCCAGGCGGCGTTCTACCGCTGGGCCACGACGGAGGAGAAGAAGCTGGCCCCCCTCACCCGCCACCTGCCCCCCTACAGCCTCACGTACACACCGTCCCTCCACGGAGCCGGTGGAGGCCTCTACCCGCAGCTGGACAAGCCCACGCCCAAGAGCACCGGGAGCTAAGGAGCCAACTGGACATGGCCATAGACCAAGAGCTCTACCGCCCACCCCCTCCCGTCACCCCCCCGGAGGGGGGCTCGTGGAGACAGCGGGTGATCCCGTGGTGGCCCCACCCCAACATCCTCACCGGCATCCTCCTCGGTGCCGGGGGGTACGCCCTCGGCCATTTCCTCGGCAATGTCATCGCCGGCAACTGGGCCCGCTTCGGGAACACGAACATGAACGACGTGGCCCTGATCATCGGGTACCTGGTGGCCACCCTCGGCTTCCTGGTCGGCATCGGGGCCCTCAACTACCCCGTGGCCAAGATCTTCGGACTCGACCCTCCGCTGGCCAAGGCGGCACCCAGGGGCCTTAGCCGGTACTTCGCCTACACCCCTGACCACAAGGTCGTGGGCTGGCAGTACCTGATCGGCATGCTGATCTACTTCTTCACCGGCGGGATGTTCGCCCTGGCCATCCGGACCGAGCTGCTGTTCCCCCGGTACCACTCTCACATCTTCAACCCGGAGACCTACCTCACCATCGTGGGCATCCACGGGACCATGATGATGATGATGATGACCTCGGTCATCGTGGGGCCCTTCGGCAACTACTTCGTACCGTTGATGATCGGGGCCAAGCGGATGGCCTACCCCAGGCTGGAGGCCCTGTCCTTCTGGCTCACCCCCCCGGCCTACATAATCCTGCTCTCCACCATGCTGGTGGGCGGCTTCCCCACAGGGTGGACGGGGTATGCCCCCCTCGCCAACGAGGCCGTGCAGGGCATGGACGGCTACGAGGTGGCCTTTGCCCTCATGGCCCTGTCGCTCATCATCACCTCGGTGAACATGATCGCCACCATCGTGGACTTCCGGGCGCCCGGGATGCGCTGGACCCGGCTGCCCATGTTCGTCTGGGGAGCGCTCACCACCTCGGTGCTCACCGCCCTGGCTCCGCCCGTTCTCTTCGCCGGCCTCTACTTCATGGGCATGGACCGCACGGTGGGCACGGCCCTCTTCGTGGATGCCCACGGGGGCAGCTCCTACCTGTGGGAGAACGTGTTCTGGTTCTTCGGCCACCCCGAGGTGTACATCCTGGCCCTGCCGGGCTTCGCCATCGCCGCCGAGCTGCTCCCGGTCTTCACCCGACGACGATTGTTCGGCTACAACGTCTCGGCGGCGGGCATGATCGGCGTCTGCTTCATGTCGTGGTTCGTGTGGCAGCACCACCTCTTCGTGAGCGGGATCAACGCTGACATGCGCCCGCTGTTCATGCTCACCACCGAGGTGATCTCGATCCCAACGGGCTTCATCTACCTGGTGGCAATGGCCACCTTGTGGAAGGGCAAGCTCCGCTTCGAGGTGCCGTCCCTCTTCGTCCTGGCCTTCTACCTGAACTTCCTAATCGGGGGAGTGTCGGGGGTGTTCCTCTCCGACGTGCCTGTCGACGTCACCGTCCACGGGAGCTTCTTCGTCCAGGCCCACTTCCACTACACGATCATGGGCGGCCTGATCTTCGCCTTCTTCGGCGCCATCTACTACTGGATACCGAAGATGACCGGCTATGAGATGAACAAGACCCTGGGATGGATCCACTTCTGGGTCATGTTCATCGCCTTCCAGCTCACCTTCATCCCCCTGTTCATCGTGGGTGAGCTGGGTATGCCCAGGCGCTACTTCGAGTACGCCCCCAAGTGGGCCACGCTCAACCAGACGGCCAGTGCGGGTGCCTACGCCATCGCTATCTCAATGATCATCTTCGTGATCAACCTCGTGTACTCGATGGTCTGGGCCCGCAAGCGCTCGGTCGAGAACCCCTGGTTCTCGAGGGGCCTGGAGTGGCAGACGGCGACGCCGCCGCCGCCTGACAACTTCGAGCGGATACCTCTCGTCCTGTCCCACCCCTACGACTACGGGAACCCCATAGAGGACATCCCGGTGGCCGACCTGCGGGGTGTGCCCACTCCGGCCGTCCTGGCCGCCTCGGCGGCCGGGGTGTCGGGCGGCTCGGACGAGATCGACGATCCGCCGGGACCGGGGGCCGGTCCCGGGGACCGGGGAGGTGAGCAGTAGTGGCGACCGAGGTGAGCCCCCAGGGAGTGGAGGGCTTCGACGATGCCCTCTACGAGGAGCAGTGCCAGATCAGCAGCATGTGGACCAGCTCCCGTCTGCTGGTGGTCCTCAGCCTGTTCCTCTACGGGGCCTTCACCTTCACCTACTTCTACCTGCGGGCCCTCGACAACAACAACGACTGGAGGGTCGGCAACCAGCACGCCTCGACCCTCATAGGGGTCATGGTGACGGCCTGCCTCATCGGTTCGGCCCTCCTCCACTACATGAGCGCCCGGCGGCTGCAGGTGGGCATGAAGTTCGACTACCTGGTGGGGGCGGGCCTTTCCCTCGGGCTGGTGGCCACCGCCTGCGGCCTGCAGATCTGGCAGCTCACCCGCCTGCCGTTCCAGCCTGCCTCCAGCGGGTACACGAGCGTGTTCATCGCCTGGATGCCGATCTACATCGTGTACATGCTGGGCCAGATCTACTGGCTGGAGACGATCCTGGCCCAGGCCATCGTGAGGCCCTGGAGCGCATTCCGGCCGACAACCGACCCGGACCTGCCGCCCGTGGTGCCGCGCTTCGGGGCCAACGTGGAGGGCTACATCCTGTTCTCGGAGTTCATGGGCGCCATGGCCTTGCTGATAATGATCCTGTTCTACGCCATACCGTGAGGACGCAGGGGTAGGCCGGTGAGAGGCGGGGAGCAGCCGTGGGGCTGATCCTGGACCACTGGTCGGTGGGCCCCATCGGCTACGTCATCATTGCCCTCGGGGTCCTCTACGAGGTGGGCCACGTCCGCCGGCAGAGAGCGACCCACGACCGGTCGGCACCCGAGTTCCGGGACCGGCGCATCCGGGCGGTGGCCTTCCTGTCCGGCCTGGCCGCCCTCTTCGTGGCCTTCGAGTCGCCGATCGACTACTGGTCGGATTGGCTCTTCTGGGTCCACATGATCCAGCACCTGCTGATCCTGGTCGTGGCCTCCCCCTTGATAGTGGTGGGCGCTCCCTGGCTCCTGCTGCTCCGGGGCCTGCCGGCCCGGGTCGGTCCCTACGACGGGTGGCCAGGGAGGGCAGGGGGGTGGTCGGTGCGGCCACGGAGAACGGTGGGGAGGCTGGCGGCCCGGGTGGCCGCCTTCGGCCCCCTGCGGGCCCTGGGCCGGGCCGTGAACCGGCCAGTGGTGGCCTGGCTTCTGGCCGTGGTCGACGTGTGGGTGTGGCACATGCCCGGTCCTTACGACGCCACCCTGCGGTCCCTTCCCATCCACTACGCCGAGCACGCCAGCTTCCTGCTGTTCGGCATCCTGTTCTGGCTGCAGGTGTATGACTCGTACCCTCTGCGGTCCAAGCTGTCCCCGGTGGGAAGGCTGACCTTCCTCGCCGCCTGGGCGGCCCAGAACTGGATCCTCTCCATGGCCCTGGCCTTCGCCTCCGGTCCCTGGTACGCGGGCTACGCCGACCTGGCCCACCGTCCCGAGGCCATATCGGCCCTCCAGGACCAGACCATAGGGGCGGGCATCATGTGGATCCCGGGCATGCTGCCCGTCGCCTTGGCCGTGGTGCTGACGGCTTACCGGTGGCTGCACCCCAAGCAGCCCGTCGACCTGGACACCGAGCTGGCCCAGCTGGTGGCCGACGAGGAGCGCCGACGCCACTCGGGGCGGTCCCTGCTCGGCAAGGTGCGTCTCAGCCCGGGGCGCAAGCAGCAGTGGAACTAGACGTGGCGCCGGGGGCACCTTCGGGCCCGAACCACAGATCGGCGGGGCCGAACTACAATGAGAGTGGGCGGTGGGAGATGACAGGACAGCTGGTTGGGAACAGCTCAATGGTTGTGATCGGAGCGATCAGCAGATGATGGATGCGGCATCGATCCTGGCGGTGACTGGCAATTTCTCGCAGGCGGCGGTCTACACCCTGGGCCTTCCCATCGGCATCGGGGCGGGGGCGGTGGTGTGGGGCTTCCTGCAGCGCCGGCCACTGCGGACCCCCCGGTCACAGGCGCCGCTGTTCCCCCTTTCGGGCACGCCCCAGCGCCTGTACGACCTGGAGGTGTCGGCGGCGGCCCGCTCCAACCAGCACGGCGTCCCGGGCAGGACGGGGGCGGGAGTGGCAGGGAGCTCCGAGGCCGGCGGGACGGGGCAGGGAGGGGTCGGGGCGGCGGCGGAGGCCGTCCCGGGCGCTTCCGGGCCGGCCCGAGTGGGCTCAACCGGCACCGGGGTCGGCGGGAGGGGCCCCGTCGGCCAGAACCGGCCTGCCGGGCCCGAGAGCCCCGACGGTCCCGGGGCAGGCTAGAGGAGGAGGCGGCGGCTCAGCCCCACAAGGGTCTCGGGGCGGCCTTTGCCAGAGACGGGGCCGGCTCGACGGGCCTCAGGCCGGTGGGCGAGGTGGGGCAGGCAGGCCCAGGGGACGGAGATGGGCCCCGAGGGTGGTGGCAGCCCGGTCCAGGTTGGCCTGGGCTGCCCTGGCTTCCTTCACCATGGCCCTGGACTCGGAGGTGAGGCGTGCTCTGGCCTGCTCGTTCCCGGGGTGGGCCATGAGGGCCTCCACGTCGAGGAGGGCCCTGGTGGCGTGGGGGTAGGCCCACGACCCCGCGTCGTAGAGGGCCAGGTTCGCCACCTGGTTGACCTGGGAGAGGGCACCGGGGACCTGCATGGTCAAGAGGTTGTATATGTCGCTGTTGACGGGGGTGCAGTTGGACTCGACCTCCTTGGCGAAGCGCAGCGCCTCCGCCCGGCTGCCCGGGGCGGGGTGAGCGCCCAGCCGTTGCCATCTGCGCTCGACCAGCCGGACCCCCTCGGTGCACCCCGCCAGGTCGCTCAGCATCTGGGCCCGGAAGGAGGAGAGGGCGGCCACCCGCTGAGGTGAGGTGTAGGTGTCGTAGCGGTCGACGAAGAAGCAGGCCCCCGCCACCACGAGGGCGGCGAGGAGGTACACCGGCCAGCGGCGGTACCAGGGCCTCGGCCCCCTGGGGAGCCTCGTGGCCTTGGGAGCGCTCAGGAACCCCCCGCGGTGCTGGCGCAGGGCGAATACGAAATCGGTCCCGCTGCCCTGCCCCCAGGTCCCTCGGGAACCCGCGGTGCCCGGGCCGGCGGATCTGGTGCCCTCCTTGCTGTGGTCCTCAAGCACCCCTTCGCTCCGTCCCGGCCCCCACTCAGCTCCCGCTCCCCGCCAAGCCTGGCACCTCGTTCTTCAAGACGTAGACCAGCTCCTCTGTGGTGAGGGACCCGGGGTGGCGGACCAGGACCTTACCCTGGGGGCCGATCACCAGCGTGAACGGTAGCCCGGTCACCTTCTCGGCGCCGGCCGCCTTGCCGCTCGGGTCGCTGACCAAGGGATAGGTGAGCCCGTCCCTGGCCGCCAGGGCCCTGGCCGGCCCCCGGTGGTCGGAGACATCGACCCCCACGAAGGCCACCTTCCTGCCGACCTCCCGGTAGGCGGCCTCCAGCGCCGGCAGCTCGGCCTTGCAGGCCGGGCAGGTGCTGGACCAGAAGTTGACCACGGCATAACGGCCCCGGAGGCTGGCCAGGCGGAACTGGCCCTGGCCCTTGGCCAGGTAGGGCAGACTGAAGGTAGAGGCGCTGGCCCCCACGGTGGCCGTGCCCTCGACGGACGGTCCTCCCACATGGGGGCTTCGCTCGGGCCTGGGCAGCAGGTCGTCGGCCATCTGGGCCATCCCGTGGCCGAAGAGGGCTGTGTCGGAGTCGGCGGTGCCGAAGTCGGCGATGGCCCGCTCCCTCCCCTTGGGGTCGATGAAGAACATCTCGGTCCCGTGCTCGACCGTTCGCGCCTTCCGGTTGAGCAGCACCTCGATCCCGTAGGCCTGCCACACCGCTTCCAGCCGGGAGGGCCGCCCGGTCACAAAGCGCCAGTTGGGCAGCCTCCCGAGCCCGTGCTCGTCGGTCCAAGACCTGACGTCGGAGACCCGGGGGTAGAAGGGGTTGGCGTTCACGGACAACCAGACCACGTGGCGGGCCGCCGGCCCGAGGTCCCGCTCGGCGGTCAGGATGTCCTGGGCCAGCAGGGGGCAGAGGTCCACGCAGCGGTCGTCGTTGAAGGTGAGCACGACGCTCCGGCCCCGGAACTGCCCCAGGGACACACGCTGTCCCCTCTGGTCCGTGAGGGCGAACCCGGGGGCCTTCCTGCCCGACCCCGGGATAACGTCCAAGTTGAGGAGCTCGCCCGTGGCCAGGTTGATGTGGGGAGCCTCGGCTGTCGCCTGCAAGGCCTGGCGGGCCAGCGACCCGGTGGTGCCGTTCCCCCGGCCGAGCGTTCCCCGGGCGACGAGCACGGCCGCTACCAGCACCGCCAGCGTGACGGCGGCGGCTAGGGCCGTCGCCCAGGTCCGCCGGCCCAGCCGGGAGGTCCTCATGTGCGTTGCCCCACGGCCCGACGGTCACGCCGGTCGGCGGCCCCGTGGCGGGCCACGCCCACCCACACCAGCACCAGCACCAGCCCGGCCAAGCCGAGCCCCAGCGCCAGTTCGACGTCTCCCTGGCTCACCGCCGAGGACAGGAGGCTCTGGAGCCGCTCCACCCCCCCGATGAGTCCCGCCGAGGAGGAGCCCGTGAGGTAGGTGGCCCAGTAGTAGACGAGGTAGGCGCCGACCAGGGTGAGGAGGGCCGGTCCCAACCGGTCGAGGTACCGGCTGGCCCTCCTCAGGACCTTCACCACCGAGGTCTGAGCGAGGGCCATGGCCACGCTGACGGCCCCGAGGACCGTGGCCATGCCCAGGGCGTAGGCGAGGAAGGTGGCTATGCCGGTCACCGGGCCCACCCGGGTGAAGGCTCCCGCCACGCCGGCCAGGAATATCGAGAGGGAGCAGGTGAGCGAGGCCACGGCGTAAGAGACCCCGAAGCCCACCATCGAGCGCAGGCTGCGGTCCTTGCCGGTCCACGGGAGGTGGGGGAGGTGGACAGGGAGGCGCCGGCCCAGGAGACCCGCCACCCCCAGGGCGAGGAGGGCCGAGCCCACCACGAGCATCACCCAGGGAACCCAGGCCATGAAGGCGGTGATGCCGGCGTCGAACACCGCCCCCAGGACGGCGAAGACGACCACGAACCCGGCCGAGACGGCTGCCGCCGATCGCACGGCCGCGGTCAGGCGCCGGAGTGTCCCCCCCGGTTCGCCGCCGGGGCTCATGAAGAACGAGAGATAGGCAGGCAGCATCGGGAAGCCGCAGGGATTGACGGCGGCTACCAGCCCGAGGGCAAAGGCGTACGAGAGCTGAGCGGTCACCACGTCTCCGGGAACCAACCTTAGCCACGCCCGGTCCGGCCGCCCAGGCACCGGCGCCACCGCTGTTCGGGGACCCGGCGGCGCCCGCCTACCAGGCTGAGGGCCGCCGGCTGCCGCTCAGGGATCGATCCTGATGTCCAGGGCGGAGTGGGCTTGGCGCAGGGCGGCCTCCACCTCCCCGGGGGTCCTGGCCTTGGCGAACAGGAACCCGAGGTAGCGGTCCCCCTCGGGGAGGGGGACCACGGGGCGGCCGAGGGGGATGGAGATCTCCAGGCCCGTGATCCCCGGGACGGCCAGGGCCCGGTCCCGGCCCCCCACGCCGGCCAGGGTGCCAGCCCTGGGGATGGGCAGCATCATCACCCCCGCCGCCCTTTCCTCCCTGCGCACCTGGTCCAGGGGGCGCCCCAGGGCATGGGCCACGATGAGCTCCTCGAGGCTCACCCCCGTCCCGAACACCAGGGCCCGGGAGCAGAGCCCGCCGATGGAGCGGGCGGCCAGCTCGATGACCGACACCCCCCGCCTGGCTCCTCCTGGCGGCCCAGCCTCACCCTGGCCCGGGGGGATCCTCAGCTCGGCGTGGACGGGCCCCTCGGTGAGGCCCAGGGCGTCGCAGGCCCGGGAGGTGACCTCGGCCACCTCGGCCAGGACGTCCTCACCCAGGCGGGAGGGGGTCACGTAGAGGGTCTCCTCGAAGTAGGGCCCTTCCAGGGGGTCGGGCTTGTCGAACACGGCCAGCACCTCCAGGTGGCCGCCCCGCAACAGGCCCTCCACCGCCACCTCGGCTCCGGGGAGGAACCGTTCGACAAGGAGTGCCGGCCCGCCGGGGTTGTCCCGTCCCTCTCCGCCCTCACGGGCGATCCGCCGGGCCCGATCGGCCGCCGCCCGCGCCTCCGGGACGCTGTCGGCCCTGATGACGCCCCGGCTGGCCGACAGGCCCAGCGGCTTCACCACGCAAGGAAGCCCCACCTGCTCGGCCAGGGCTCCCACGTCCTGCCCTGGGACCGCCAGCCCCCACGCCGGCTGGGGCACGCCGGCCCGGCCCAGGCGGGCCCGCATGGCCGCCTTGTCCCTGGTCCTCGCCACGGCGTCCGGGTCGGCATGGGGCAGGCCCAGGCGCGAGGCCGCCAGGGCGGCGGCCACCACGCCCTGGTCGTCCACCGCGACCACCCCGTCCACCGGCGAGCGCCGGGCCAGCTCCACGATGCGCTCGGCGGCCCGCACCGGGTCGGACATGGGGACCACCAGGGCCCGGTCGCCCATGGAGGAGGCCAGCGCCTGGCGGCGCTCGGAGGCGACCACCACCTCGGCGCCCAGCCGGCTGGCGGCCACGACGAAGTCAGCCGCCCTGTAGGTGCCGGTGGGCACCAGTAGGACCAGTCTGCTCACCGTCCTATCATGGCGGGTATGGCCGTTCCCGATGCTCCCGAGCTGCAGCCGGTGGTGACCATCACCGACCGGGCCCGGGCCATGGTCCTGGAGGTCCGCTCGCAGGAGTCCGAGGCCGAGCGCCTGGCCCTGTGGTTGGAGGTGAACGGCGTCGCTGGCGGCGCCTACGCCTACGACATGTACTTCGAGGCGGCCACCGACGCCGGTCCTCAGGACGCCGTCCAGCACCACGACGAGCTGACCCTGGTCATCCCCGAGGCCAGCGTGGACAAGGTGCGGGGCGCGACCCTGGACGTGGCCGACCAGGGGGGTGAAGAGGGGCTGGTCATCATCAACCCCAACGCCCCCGAGCCCGAGGTCAGGCCCCAGGGGGACCTGTCCGGCCCCGTGGCCCAGGCCGTCCTCGCCGTGCTGGAGGACGCCATCAACCCGAGCATCGCCGCCCATGGGGGCCGGGCTGACCTGGTGGCGGTGGAGGAGGGGACGGCCTACCTGCGGCTGTCGGGCGGCTGCCAGGGGTGCGGGCTGGCGAAGGTGACCCTGAGCCAGGGGATCGAGGTGGCCATCAAGGACGCCGTCCCCGAGGTCACCAAGGTGGTGGACGTCACCGACCATGCCAGCGGGTCCAACCCCTACTACGAGCCGGCCAAGAAGTAGCGCCCGGGCCGGGACAGCGGACGCGGCTTCCCTCCGTCGCCGCGTCCGCCGGCCGGAGCCCGTTCAGGCTTACTGGCGCACGGCCTCGATCTCGAGGGTCACCTTGACCTTGTCACCCACCACGACGCCGCCGCCCTCGATGGCAGCGTTCCAGGTGAGGCCGAAGTCCTTGCGGTTGAGCTCGGTGGTGGCGGTGAACCCCGTGCGCAGACCGCCGTAGGCATCCGGTCCGGTGCCGTTGAGCTCCAGGTTCAGCTCCACCTGCTTGGTGACCCCGTGGAGGGTGAGGTCGCCCACCACGAGATAGCCCTCGCCTGCTGGGCGCACCTCGGTGGAGCGGAAGGTCATGGTCGGGTAGCGCTCCACGTCGAAGAAGTCGGGGGAGCGCAGGTGGTTGTCGCGGTTCTCGTCGTGGGTGTCCACCGAGGCGGTCTCGATGGAGGCCTCCACCGACGAGCGGAGGGGATCCTCGGCCACGGTGATGGTGCCTCCGAAGCGGGTGAAGCGGCCCTTCACCTTGGAGACCATCATGTGGCGGACCGAGAACTCCACGGCGGAGTGGACGGGGTCGATCTGCCAGGTGCCGGGCAGGACTGCGGGGGCGGTTGTCTGGGTCATGGTTGGGCTCCTTCCTGGTACGGTCGTACTGGTGAGCACAACTGTTGTGCTTACAACTATATTTCCATGACCGAGTCCCGCTGGCTGAACCGAGAGGAGATGGGCACCTGGCGGGCGCTGGTGGCCATGAACAACCGGCTGTTCGCCCGCCTGGACGAGGAGCTGGCCCGGGCCCATTCCATCTCCCTGGCCGAGTACGAGGTGCTGGTGCAGCTGTCCGAGGCCCCTGGGGGCGCCCTGCGCATGTCGGACCTGGCGGAGCGGGCGCTCGTCTCCCGCAGCGGGCTCACCCGCCGCCTGGACGGGATGGTGGAGGCCGGCCTGGTGTGCCGGCAGGCCTGCCCCAGCGACCGCCGGGGGACCCTGGCCGTGCTCACCGAGAGGGGCCGGGAGGCTCTCGAGGCGGCCGCGCCCACCCACGTGGCCGGTGTCCGCCGCCACCTGCTGGACCCCCTCAGCCCGGCCCAGCTGGAAGGCCTGGGAGAGGCCTTGCGCACGGTCCTGGCCCGCCTGGAGCAGGACGACCCCGGGAAGTGACTCCCGGGAGCACAGCGGGTACCCTTGTCGGAAGCCGACGCGATGCCATGGAGGGACCCATGAGCTCTGAGTGGGACGGACAACCGTACGACGTCGCCCCGGCCATCGGGGTGGGGCTGGGGAACGGGAGGCTCAACCGGATACTGATGGTGATCCTCGGACCGGCCCAGGTGGGGTCGGGCATCCGACCCTCGGACTGGCCCGGCGGACCCGGACGGCCCCCCGAGCCGGTGGGGCCGTCTCCCTCGGGTCCCGGGGGCAGGCGCCACCGTCGCCGTCCCCGTCGCCGCGTCCGCCTGGTCGCCTACTGCCGGGCCCACCTCCGCCTCCGGCGGGCCACCCCCGGGGTCGCCACCCATAGCCGGCCCCACCTCTAGCCGGACCCATACCCGGCCCCGGCTCTAGACGGGCAGCGGGGACCTGGTTCGCCGGAGCGGGTACAGGCCAGGGACCGGTGCCCGTCCTTCAGCAGTCCCCAGCAGGTCTCTAGCAGCTTCTGCCCACCGTGTAGGCCTTCCCCGGGCCGGCGGTGTCGGCGGCTTCCAGGAGGCCGCCGGCGGGGGTGCCGACCGACTCGAAGGTGGCCGCCCCCGTCGACCGTAGGGATGCCCCTGCCGGCGGGTTGCCGAGCACCCTGGCCGGGGCGGTGACCGAGATGACCCCGTGCTTCAGGTCCAGGCTCCCGGTGGCCGATCCCTGGCTGTTGTAGAGGGTGCCGCCGGTGGCGGACTTAGTGACGGTCCCGTAGGAGAAGTCCACCGGAAGGGGGGGCGTGGTGGAGGTCTCCACCCCCGTTCCCGGGTACTCGGCTGACAGGAAGTGCGAGGTGTGGTCGTAGGTCCAGGTTACGTACCAGACGTCGCCGTCACCGGCCAGCTGGGGAGTGCCCCCGGGGCCGTTCGAGAGGCTCTCCACCCCCAGTCTGGCCGTGATGTACCGGCCCGAGGTGGTGAAGCCCCCGTCGCGGATGTCGAGGGAGTCCACGTTGCCCGTGGACCCGAGGGGATGGGAGTCGCCGTAGGGGTCGGTGAAGGTGGTGCAGGCAGGCGCCAGGGAGGGCGCCGGCCCCCCTGTCACCCGGGCCGGCGCCTTGCCGATCAGGGCGTTCATCCTGGCCACGTTGAAGCTGCCCATGCCGGTGGCCAGGTCGTAGCCGGGCGTGGCCGGGTAGGGGCCCGTGTCCCCGAGCACCACGTCGTGGAACCCCGGGCCGCCGTACTGCTGGTACAGGGCGGGCGAGGCGAAGCCCAGCCGGTTGCGGTGAGCCGACTCCAGACGGGCCCACACCCCGAGCGACAGGGGTGAGGCCAGGCTGGTGCCTCCCACCGTCTCAGGGGTGCCGCTCACATAGACGTTGGCCCCGCTGTCGGGGTCGGCGTCCATGGCGATGTCGGGCACGGTCCGCCCGCACCCGGGCGAGACAGCCACGCTGGCGCACACCGTCGAGGTGGGAGGGGCCACACCCCCTTGCCAATAGGGCTGGGACTCGAAGTAGCTGACGCCCCCGCCCCCCGCCACCCAGGCCGTCTCGTCCTTGTAGGTCCCGTTGGCGTTGGTGACGAGCGTGGTGCCCCCCACCCCGACCACGTAGGGCGACGCAGCCGGGTAGTTCACGTCGGGCTCACCGGCAGGGACGCCATTGGTGGGCGCCACGGCGCAGAACCCCCCACTGTCCCCGGCCGAGGCGAAGACGGTCTGGCCCTGGGCGGCGGCTTCGGCGAAGGCCTCGTCATCGGCCAGCATGGAGCCGTCCAGGAAGGCCTCGTTCTCGCACTCGCCGAAGGAGGCGCTCCCCGCCCGGGCCACGTCCTGCCACGCGAAGGCGTTGAACTCCCTGGCTATGTCGGAGTCGGTGAGGGTGGTGGTGTCGTATATGTAGAGGCGCTTGACCGTGCCGGCCATGCCCGTCGAGTACTGGGTGTCGAGGTCCCATTCGTCGGCGGCCGAGGTGTCGGGGCTGGCCACCCCCACCCGCTTCACGGTCACGGGGACCCGGGGGAGCCGGTTGGCGGCCTCCTCGGTGCGCAGGTCCTTCACCACCTGGGTCAGGTTGCCCTCGGCGAAGATGGCGACGGCGGTCCGGTAGCCGGTGGGGGTGCGGGCCACGTCGTAGGCCTTCCAGAACCCCTGCGGGTTGTACGTGCAGGGGTAGCCGACGCCGGGCACGGTGCACGACGACGGGGGGTTGGTGGTGGGCTCCACCCGGGCGGCGTCGTTGAGGCCGAGGACCGCACCCACGGCCGGGGCCAGGCTCGAGGGCACCGAGGCGGCCGAGGTGTTGGCATAGACCTTCCGCCCCCGCTGCACGTAGGCCCCGATGGAGGTGTGGAAGGCCGACTCCACCTGGGCGACCGTGCCCTCGGCGCTCACGAGCAGGCGGTTGGGGGAGACGCTCACCCCGCTGAACCCGTGGGAGCCGAGGTAGGCCGCCACGGCCCGGGCCTGGGCCGGGGTGGGGCTGTAGGACGCCTCGAACTGGGAAGGGGTGAGCCAGCGGCCGTAGGAGGCCGAGCCCGGGGTGCTCGTCTGGCGGATGAGCCCGTCCAGGCCCGAGCGGTCCCGGAGCCGGAGGACGACCGAGACCGTGAGCGGGGCGGTGGCCGGTGCCGGGCCGAGGGCGGTGGCGCTCTGCAGGTCCAGGCCTCTGGTGGCGGTGGCCACCCACCCGGTGGTGGAAGCGTGGGCCGGCGGGGCCAAGCCGAGGAGCCCCAGCGGGACGGCCATAGCGGCTCCAGCGGCGAGGAGGCGCCGGCGGCGCCCCAGGATCCCTCCCATGCGAACCTCCTAGGACTAGTTCAAACAGACTAGCACAACGGCCCAATCACCACCTCCGGGCCCGGGTTCCGGGGTACCCTGGGGTGATGGGGCGACGGCCGGGGCTGGTCGTCTGGGCCGCTCTCTTTGCCGCCATGGCTGCCTGGGCGCTGGCGAGCCCCCTGATGAGCGGTCCTGACGAGCCGGCCCATCTGGTTCGCGCCGCCTCCCTGGTGCGGGGCCAGCTCATGGGGCAGCGGGTGGGCGGCCCTTCCAGCCCCACCACCCGTGTCCGGGTGCCGGCGTGGCTGGCCGGGGCCGATCGGGTCCCCCTCTGCTACCGCGGGAAGCCTGCCGTTCCCGCCCGTTGTGCTCCCCCGGTGAGCACGGCCGGTGGCAGTGCCCGGGCCGTCACCTACACCGGGCGTTACCCGCCCCTCTACTACGCCCTGGTCGGTTGGCCCACCCTGGTCCTGCGGGGGGCACCGGCGGTGTACGCGATGCGCCTGGCTGCCTGCGCGGCGGTGGCCGTGCTCCTGGCCGGGGCGCTGTGGTGCGCCGGCCGTTCCCGGCGGCGCCCTGGCCTGCTGGTGGCCCTGGCCCTCGCCATCACCCCCCAGGTCCTCTTCCTCGGCTCGGTGGTGAACCCGAGCGGTCTGGAGCTGGCGGCGGCGCTGTGCGCCTGGACGGCGGGCCTGGTTGCCGGTGAAGCCGGAGACGAGGCTCCCACCTGGTGGATGCTGGCCTCGACGGCGGTGCTGGCCAACGTCCGGGGGCTCTCGCCCTTCTGGGTGGCGCTCATGGGTGCCACTCTGGTCGCCTGGTGGGGGCGGGAGGGGCTGGCCCGGGTCCTCCGCACCCGGGCCATCCGGGTGGGCCTCCTGCCCCTGGCCGCGGCCGGTGCCGTCGGGGTGGCTTGGGTGCTCGGGGCCGGCGCCCTGCACACCCGGCCCAGCTCGCTGGTCGCCGGGCACCCCGGGCCCCTGGTCGTGCTGGGCATCGAGGCCGCCAACGTGGCCGTGCTGGCTCCCCAGTTCGTGGCGGCCTTCGGCTGGACCGACACCTACCTGCCGGTTCCGGTCTACGTGCTGTGGCTGGGGGCGCTGCTGGCGCTGGTGGCAGGTGCCGCCCGCCGGGCCGGCCGACGGCACCGTGTGGTGATCGTGGCCCTGGCCCTGGCCTGCTTCCTGGTGCCCACGCTCCTCACCTTCGCCGAGGCGGGCCACCTGGGGGTCTTCGGCCAGGCCCGGGACTGGATGCCCCTGTGGGTGGGCCTACCGCTGGTGGCGGGGGCCGCCCTCCCTACGGGCGAGGGCCGGCGGGCCCGCTGGCTCGTCGCCGGCACTGCCGCGGGGGCCGTGGCCGTCCAGGGGCTGTCCTGGTGGTGGGCCCTGGAGCGGTACCGCTACCAGCCACCCGTGCCGGTGGCGGCACTGGGGGTGGTGCTGGTGGGGTCGCTGGTGGTAGCCGCCGTGGTGGCGGGATGGGGGAGGGGCGAGGAGGGGGACGTCATTTCGATTCCCTACCTCGTAGGCGGCGGTAGCGACGGATGAGGGAGTCCGTGGAGGAGTCGTGGTGGAGGTCGGGGGGCCCGGCATCCTCGAGCTCGGGGAGGATGGCGTCGGCCAGGATCTTGCCCAGCTCCACCCCCCACTGGTCGAAGGAGTCGATGCGCCAGAGGGCGCCCTCGGTGAACACCTTGTGCTCGTAGAGGGCCACCAGCTTGCCCAGGTTCTCGGGGCTGAGCCGGGGGAGGAGGATGGTGCTGGTGGGGCGGTTGCCGGGGCAGACCCGGTGGGGGACCTGGTCGGGGGGCGACCCGGCGGCGGCCAGCTCCTCCTCGGTGCGCCCGAAGGCCAGGGCCTGGCCCTGGGCGAAGAGGTTGGCCATGAGGAGGTCGTGGTGGTGCTGAAGGGCGTTGAGGGGCTCGGCGAAGCCGATCAGGTCGGCCGGGATGAGCTTGGTCCCCTGGTGGAGCAGCTGGTAGAAGGCGTGCTGGCCGTTGGTGCCGGGCTGACCCCAGATGACCGGCCCGGTTTGGTGGTCGACGGGGCGGCCCTCGAGGTCCACCCGCTTGCCGTTGCTCTCCATCTCGAGCTGCTGGAGGTAGGCGGGGAAACGGGCCAGGTAGGCGCTGTAGGGCAGGACGGCCAGGCTCTGGGCGCCGAGGAAGTTGTTGTACCAGACGGCCAGCAAGCCCATGAGGACAGGGAGGTTGGCCTCGAAGGGGGCGGTGCGGAAGTGCTCGTCCATCTGGTGGAAGCCGTCCAGCATCTCCCCGAAGGCCTGGGGGCCTATGGCGATCATGAGGGAGAGGCCGATGGCCGAGTCGTAGGAGTAGCGTCCGCCCACCCAGTCCCAGAGGGGGAGCATGTTGGTCGTGTCGATGCCGAACCGGCTCACCCCCTCGGCGTTGGTCGACACGGCCACGAAGTGACGGGCCACCGCCTCTTCTCCTGCCCCCAGGCCGGCGAGGAGCCACCCCCTCGCCGTCTGGGCGTTGGTGAGGGTCTCCTCCGTGTGCCAGCTCTTGGAGCACACGATGAACAGGGTCTCGGCAGGGTCCAGGCCCCGGGTCGCCTCCACGAAGTCGGCCCCGTCGACGTTGGAGACGAAGGCCAGGCGGAGGCGGGGGTCGGCATAGTGGCGGAGGGCCTCGTAGGCCATGGCGGGTCCCAGGTCAGAGCCGCCTATCCCGATGTTGATCACGTTGCGGATGGGGCGGCCGGTGTGCCCTCTCCAGGTCTGGTCGCGCACCTGGGTGGCGATGCTGCCCATACGGTCCAGGGTGCGGTGCACCTCGGGGACCACGTCCTTGCCCCCGGCGTAGATAGAGGTGCCCCTCGGGGCCCGCAAGGCCACGTGCAGGACCGAGCGGTGCTCGGAGACGTTGATAGGCCGGCCCTCGAACATGTCGGCGACGTGGCTCCCGAGCCCCGTTTGCTCGGCCAGGGCCACGAGGAGGGACAGGGTTCTCTGCGTGACCAGGTGCTTGGAGTAGTCCAGGTACACCCCGCATGCCTCGGCGGCGAAGCGCCGGCCCCGCTCCGGATCGCTGGCGAACAGGTCGCGGAGATGGGCCCGGCGCATCTCGCCGGCATGGGCCTCCAGCTCCTTCCAGGCGGGGAGGGCGGTGGGGGCCTCAGCCATGCCCGCCACCCCCCTGTGCGGAGCGGACCGGGCCCTCGTCCGGGGGTGGCCCCGAGGTGGCCTCGGGACCCTGGGAGGCGGAGCTGGTCGTCGTGCGGACGGGCCCTTCGCCGGCGGGCTTCTCCTGGTGCCCCCCGAACTGCTGGCGCATGGCCGAGAGGGCCTGGTTGGCGAAGTGGTCCAGGTCCCTCGAGGCGAAGCGGGAGTAGAGGGCGGCGGTGAGGACGGGGGCGGGCACGCCCTCCTCGATGGCGGCGATGGATGTCCATCGCCCCTCGCCGGAGTCGGAGACCCGGCCGGCGAAGCCGGACAGGTCGGGGTCGGAGGCGAGGGAGGCGGCGGTCAGGTCGAGCAGCCAGGAAGCGATGACGCTGCCTCGCCGCCACACCTCGGCCACGGCGGCCGTGTCGATCCGGTAGCGGTAGAACTCGGGGTGCTCGAGGGGGGCGGTCTCGGCGTCGCCCTCCCCGGGGTGCAGGCCGGCGTCGGCATGGTTCAAGATGTTGAGCCCCTCGGCCAGGGCCGCCATCATCCCGTACTCGATCCCGTTGTGGACCATCTTGACGAAGTGGCCCGCCCCCGACGGGCCGCAGTGCAGGTAGCCCATCTCGGCCCGGTCGGGCTGCCCGGTGCGCCCGGGGGAGCGGGGAGCGGCATCCACTCCGGGGGCCAGGCGGGCGAAGATGGGGTCCAGGTAGGCCACGGCCTCCTCGTCTCCCCCGATCATGAGGCAGTAACCCCGCTCCTTGCCCCACACCCCGCCGCTGGTCCCGCAGTCCACAAAGCGGATCCCTCGCTGCCCCAGGGCCTCGGCGTGGCGGATGTCGTCCCGGTAATAGGAGTTGCCACCGTCTATGACGATGTCACCGGGCTCCATCCGCCCGGCCAGGTCGGTGATGACCCGGTTGGTCGTCTCGCCGGCGGGCACCATCACCCAGACCGCCCGGGGAGGGACCAGCTTGGCCACGAGGTCATCCAGCGTGGCCGCTCCGATGGCTCCCTCTGAGGCCAGGGTCCCGACCACTTCGGGGTCGCGGTCGTAGACCACGCACTCGTGCCCGCCGGCCAAGAGGCGGCGGACGATGTTGGCCCCCATGCGGCCGAGTCCCACCATTCCCAGCTGGCTCGCCGTGGTGCTCTGGCTCATGGCTTCCTCCTGTTCGGGGCCTTGCCGGCGTTGGTGGAATGGCCGGCTCCTGTCGTGTTGTCGCCCCCGGGGAGCCAGGGGGTATGCCAGGCCGGGTGGCCCCGCACCAGGTCCTGGGCCTCCCCAGGCCCCCACGACCCGCGACTGTAGGCGTGGGGGGCGGGCGGGTCCTCGAGGAGGGGCTCCATTATCCGCCACGTCTGCTCCACGCTGTCCTCCCTGGTGAACAGCCGGTGGTCGCCGCGGAGAGCGTCGTCGAGGAGCCGCTCGTAGGGCTCCAGGGAGGGCCCCACCTCCTCGCCGAAGATCAGGTCCAGGTGCACCGGCTGCCAGGTCGCCTGCCCGCCGGCCCGGGTGGCGAGCTGCACCCTTAGACCGGGGTCGGGGTCGATCCGCAGCACTATCTGGTTGGGCTCGGTCGAGGGGGGCTGGTCGATGAAGGCCAGGCGGGGCGGCCGGCGGAAGAAGAGGCGGACCTCGGTCACCCGCTCCGCCAGGGCCTTGCCGGCGCGCAGGAAGATGGGCACTCCGGCCCACCGCCAGGAGTCGATCTCGAGGCGCAGGGCCACGTAGGTCTCGGTGGTGGAGCCGGGCTCCACCCCTGCCAGCTCCTGGTAGCCCTCGTACTGGCCTCGCACGTAGCGGCGCGGGTCGGCGGGGGGCATGGCCCGGAACACCTCGACCTTCTTGTCCCGCAGGTCGTCGGCCCCGCCCCCCACGGGGGGCTCCATGGCCATCAGGGCCAGGACCTGGAGGAGGTGGTTCTGCACCACGTCCCGCAGCGCCCCCACCCGGTCGTAGAAGGCTCCCCGGTCCTCCACGCCGAAGTCCTCGGCCATGGTCACATGCATGCAGGTGACGTGGTCCCGGTTCCACACCGGCTCGAGCAGGTCGTTGGCGAAGCGCAGGAACTGTATGTCGAGCACCGGCTCCTTGCCGAGGAAATGGTCTATGCGCAGCAGCTGGTCCTCGGAGAGGTACCGGTGCAGGGTGGCGTCCAGCTCCCGGGCCGAGGCCAGGTCGTGCCCGAACGGCTTCTCTACCACCACCCTGGCTCCCTCGGTCAGGCCGGCAACGGCGATCCCCTCCACGATGGGGCCGAACAGGGCCGGGGGGACCTCCAGGTAGAAGAGGGGGTGGTGCCGGCCCTGGAGGGCGGCGGCCAGCGGCTGGTAGGTGCCGGGGTCGGACAGGTCGGCCTGCACGTAGCTCATCCGCTTGAGCAGGCGGGAGAGCACGGCCTCGTCGACCGCCTCCACGCCGTCCTTGACGGCCCGGGCCGCGTGCTCCCGAAGGTCCTGGTCCGACCAGGAGTCCTTGGCCACCCCCACTATGGGGCAGGAGAGCCGGCGCCGGCGCTCCAGCAGGTAGAGGGAGCGCAAGGTCATCTTGCGGGCCAGGTCCCCGCTGATGCCCACCACCACCAAGGCGTCGGCCTCCCGCACAGTCACCGTGCCTACCCCATCTCGGCCCTGGGCAGCAACACCAGGGCCTCTTCACCGGGGACCACTACTAGGGGACTTCCCCCCCTCGCTCGGGGGAAAAGAACCCGACCCGCCGGGTTGGCAGGGGGTATCGTGGGTGTCACCGTCCTCAGATACCAGATACCGAGGAGGCTCTTGCTGTATGCCCCGCCCGCTTCCGGACTGCGCTGTGGAGGTGCGCCCGTGACCCTGCCCGGAGTCCGGCCGGCCCGGGCTCCTGAACGCGCTTTGCGCTCCGGCCACCACGGTCTGCCCCGGGACCTAGTGGCAACCACTCAGCGGGAGCGGATCATCGACGCATTCGTGCAGGTGGTGGCGGAGAGGGGCTACCAACGCACGACCGTTGTCGGGGTGTGCAAGCAGGCCGGCGTGTCGAGCAAGACGTTCTACGTGCACTTTGCTGACAAGGAGGATTGCTTCCTGGCGGCCTTCGACCAGGGCCTGGAGGCCCTGATGGGGGGGGTGAGGGAGGCGTGCCGGCCGGAGCTGGCCTGGGTGGACCGGATGCGGGCCGGCCTGTCCAGGCTCCTGTCCGACCTGGCCCGGGCGCCTGCCTTCGCCCGCATGGCGGTGGTCGAGGTGAATGCCGCCGGCCCCGATGCGGTGGACCGGCTCAGCCGGGCCCTTTCCTCCTTCGGGCGGTTCTTCGACGATGCGGCCTGGGACGAGCGCCTGCCCGACATCAAGGACGGACTGGTTCCCGCCGTGGTCGGTGGCGCCTACACCCGTATCTACCGCTACATCATGGAGGGGAGGGCGGACCAGCTGCCCGAGCTGGTGCCGCTGCTCATGTACTTCGTCGTGCTGCCCTTCGCAGGTGGCGACGCCGCCGCTGCTGAGCTCATGCCCTTGCGGGCCCCGATGGCGTCGGCCGGCGCCGCCAGGGCTGGCCGGCGAGGAGGCGCCCGGGCAGACCAAGGCCACAGCGGGGATGGGTCGACCAGCGGAGGCGAGGCGGCAGGTGGCCTCTCGGCAGGTGGTGGGGGGGCAGTGGGTCCGGCGGGAGGGCCCTCTGCGGGAGGACCCTCTGCGGGAGGTGGCGGGGCGCCCTGAGACGGCGGCCGCCAGCGTCGTTTAGGGTGGGGGACCCGGCGGCCAGCCTCGTAGGCACTGAGCTGGCCGGCCGACGGGACGAGTGGGGACTGACCCCGCCAAGCAGCTAGAGGCGAAAGGCAGGCGTCATGGAGCAAGAGGTTCCTCCCGCCGACCTGGAGGAGCAGCGGCAACCGGTGGGCGGCCCTGACGTGGTGGAGGAGGACGAGGCTCTGGAGGAGGCCGTCGACGGCGAGGCATCGCCAGCGGGAGGCACGTCCCGCCCCGGAGGGCCGCCCTGGCCGGCCCGCGTGGACCCCGAGGTGCCGGAGGCCGACGCCCTGGAGCAGGCCGTGAGCGAGCCCTTCGACGAGGACGAGCGCCGGTAGGCCCTGTCCCGGCCGGCCGGGTGGCCCCTTGCCTGCGGGGGTAGGGTCGGTGCATGACCAGCTCTGTTGCCACGCCGACGGGCCTGGCTCCCCAGGAGGCCCAAGTCGTCGAGTCCGTCCCCACGGGGTTGTACATAGGCGGCTCGTGGCGCCCGTCCGGGTCGGGGGCCACCTTCCCGGTCGAGGATCCCTCCACCAACCAGGTCCTGGCCCAGGTGGCCGATGCCGGCCCTGAGGATGCCCGCGCCGCCCTCGATGCCGCCGTGGCGGCCCAGGAGGGCTGGGCTGCCTGCCCGCCCCGGGAGCGGGGCGAGATCCTGCGCCGGGCCTTCGAGGCCATCATGGACCGCCAGGAGGAACTGGCCCTCATCATGACCCTGGAGATGGGCAAGCCCCTCTCCGAGTCCCGGGCCGAGGTGGCCTACGCCGCCGAGTTCTTCCGCTGGTTCTCGGAGGAGGCCTGCCGGATCGCCGGCCGTTACGCCAAGGCGCCCAACGGTGCTGGGCGGCTGGTGACCATGCGCCAGCCGGTCGGCCCCTGCCTCCTCATCACGCCGTGGAACTTCCCCCTGGCCATGGCCACCCGCAAGGTCGGGCCCGCCGTGGCGGCGGGCTGCACCATGGTGCTGAAGCCGGCCGCCCTCACCCCGCTCTCTGCCCTGGCCGTGACCCAGATCCTGGCCGACGCCGGGCTCCCCGGCGGAGTGCTCAACGTGATCACCACCACCAAGGCGGGTCCCACCACGGGCCCGGTCATCTCCGACCCGAGGCTGCGCAAGCTGTCCTTCACCGGCTCCACCGAGGTCGGCCATGCGCTCATGGCCCAGGCCTCCGAGCAGCTCCTGCGCATCTCCATGGAGCTGGGCGGCAATGCCCCCTTCCTCGTGTTCGAGGATGCCGACCTGGATGCCGCCGTGGAGGGCGCCATGGTGGCCAAGATGCGCAACGGGGGGGAGGCCTGCACCGCCGCCAACCGCTTCCATGTGGCCGAACCGGTGGCGGACGCCTTCGCCTCCAAGCTGGCCGAGCGCATGGCTGCGGTGAAGGTGGGCCGGGGCACCGAGGAAGGGGTGCAGCTGGGACCCCTGGTGGACCAGCCCACCCGCTCCAAGGTGTCCGAGCTGGTGGAGGACGCTGCCGGCAAGGGGGCCAAGGTCCTCACCGGTGGAGAGGCCATGGACGGGCCCGGGTACTTCTACCGCCCCACCGTGCTGGCCGGGGTGCCCGCCGGCGCCCGCTGCCTGTCAGAGGAGATCTTCGGCCCCGTCGCCCCCATCACCACCTTCTCCACCGAGGAGGAGGCCATAGCTTCGGCCAACGACACCGAGTACGGGCTGGTGGCATACCTCTACACGAGGGACTTCTCCCGGGCGCTGCGGGTGACCGAGGCTCTCGAGTCAGGCATGGTGGGCCTGAACCAGGGGATGGTGTCCAACCCTGCTGCCCCCTTCGGGGGCGTGAAGCACTCGGGCCTGGGCCGTGAGGGAGGTGCGGAAGGCATCGAGGAGTACCTGTCCATCAAGTACCTGGCCTTCACTCTCGGCTGAGGGTGGTGCCGCGGTCCCGATGGGGGCGGCGGCCCGGGCGGGTCGCCGGCGTCGCCCTAGGCAGGAGAAGGGCGGTGCCGAAGAGGCGACTGGCTCGGTAAGGGGGCCGAAGAGCGACTGGCTTGGCAAGGGGGCGGTACCTTTCGCGCTTCGGCGCGATTGTCGCGCCGAAGCGCGAAAAGTAGCCGTTTCATGAACGGAGGGGTGGGCTACCCGGTCGTCGCGGCTAGCCCCGCCGCCCCCGTTCCTGGCCGCCCCCGTTACCCCCGCCGCCCCCGCCGCCAGGCCCCCCGCCCGAGCCGGCAACGCATCATTGCGCCGCTTCTCGGGGTAAGTTCGTTGCACCATGCGCGTCCTTCTGGTTCACCCCAGCGCCCTCATGTACTCGGAGATCTTCCTCCGCCTGGAGCCCCTCGGCCTGGAGCGGGTGGCCTCGGCGGTGCGGGCCCATGGTCATGAGGTGCGCATGATCGACCTGCAGGTCTATCCCCAGGACGAGGTGCGCCGGCAGGCCCGGGACTGGCAGCCCGAGGCCATCGGGTTCAGCCTCAACTACCTGGCCAACGTGCCCGAGGTGGTCGATCTGGCCAAGGAGCTCAAGGCCATGCTGCCCTGCTCCCTCATCTTCGCCGGTGGCCACAGCGTCTCCTTCGTGGCCGACCAGGTGCTGGGCCATGCCGAGGGGGCCATAGACGTCATCCTGAAGGGGGAGGGGGAGACCGGAGCCCCCGCCCTCCTGGAAGCTGCCGGGGACCGGGCCTGGAACGAGGTGCCCGGGGCGGTGACGGTGGACGGGACCGGCCCCTCGCCGGTCATGATGGCCAGCCTCGACGACCACCTGCCGGCCCGGGACATAGGGGGGAGGCGCCGGAAGTACTTCATCGGTGTCCTGGACCCCGCCGCCTCGATCGAGTTCACGCGGGGATGCCCGTGGGACTGCTCCTTCTGCTCGGCATGGACCTTCTACGGGCGCAGCTACCGCAAGCTGTCACCTGAGGCAGCCGCCGAGGACATGGCCCGCATCCCCGAGCCCGGGGTGTTCATCGTGGACGACGTGGCCTTCATCAAGGCGGAGGACGGGGATGCCATCGCCGCCCAGCTGGAGCGGCGGCGCATCAAGAAGGAGTACTACCTCGAGACCCGTTGCGACGTGCTGCTTCGCAACGAGGAGGTCTTCCGGCGCTGGAAGCGCCTGGGCCTCAACTACATGTTCCTGGGCCTCGAGTCCCTGGACGAGGAGGGGCTCAAGGCCTTCCGCAAGAAGAGCTCGGTGGATGTCAACCTCCGGGCGCTGGAGCTGGCCCGGGACATCGGCCTCACGGTGGCCATCAACATCATCGCCGACCCCGACTGGGACGAGGCCCGCTTCAAGTTCGTGCGCGAGTGGGCCCAGAGCGTGCCCGAGATCGTGAACATCACGGTCATGACTCCCTATCCGGGGACCGAGACGTGGTTCACGGAGTCACGCCGGCTGACCACGCTGGACTACCGGCTCTTCGACGTCCAGCACGCCGTGCTCCCCACTCGCCTGCCGCTCTACCGCTTCTACGAGGAGCTGGTGAAGACCCAGGCCGTGCTGGCCCGCAAGCACCTGGGCGTGGCCGCCCTGGCCCAGACGGCGGGCATCGTGGGGCGCCAGCTGCTGCGGGGCCAGACCAACTTCGTGAAGATGATCTGGAAGTTCAACCAGGTCTACAACCCCGACCGCCAGTACGGGGACCATCTCCAGGATGTCCGCTACCTCATGCCTCCGCCCCCGGAGGTCCCGGTGGCCAAGCCGGAGCGCCACGACCTCTATGTGCACGTCCCGCTGCGCCGGGGGAAGAGGGACGGGGCAGTGGCGGTCCAGTAGCCGGGGCGGGGGGGCCTGCCTGGCCCGCACCCGGCGGGACTGACGTCGGGGACCGGCGCCTAGCGCAGCCGGCGCAGGGCCAGCTCGGGGTGGGGATGCCAGGGGGCGACCCGCACACAGGGCCGGGGGACGCTCACGCCGTCGGGGGCGAGCCGGATGGGGTCCAGGTGGACCTCGGCCACCTCGGGATGGTGCTCGACCAGGCGTCCCAGGCGCAGGAGGAGCTCCTGGAGGGGGGCCGGGTCAACCACCAGGGTGGGGATGGCCGCTACGAGCTCGGCGGCGTCCATGTCGGTCACCGGGAGGAGGCGCACGACGGGCTGGCCCGGGCCCCCCGGGGCCTTGGCCCCCAGCGTCACCAGGTTGCCCAGGGACTGGTCCTGGAACACCCCGGTCACCAGCTCCTCGGCCCTCGGCTGCTCCGCTCCCGGCTCATCGGCCGCCGGGCCATCTTGCCCTGGGGCTGGTCCCGTGGCTATGCCGTAGCTGGCGAGCAGGGCCCGGGCGGACTTGCCGTCGAGCCAGACCCCTTGCTGGCCGGGGCATTCCCGCCCCTCCTCCCCGGTCCCGGCCGGTTGGGCCAGGACCGAGGCGATCAGGTCCTGGGCCGTCTGGCGGTCCAGCCCGTCCAGCTCCGGGATGTGCCCGATGGGACGCGCCCTCCATTCCGCATAGTCGGCCATGCGGGCAAGGACCCGTGCCGCCGTCTCGGGGAAGGGGAAGGCGGGTATGACCTCCGGGCCCGCCCCCAGGGAGGCGGGAAGGCCCGGGAGGGTGAGGAAGTTGGCCAGGACGGGCTTGGGCTGGCCCTCCTGGCGGGCGGCGGCCGCCACGACCGCTCCCGCTACGGCCCGTGCCGACTCCAGGGCCGCAGCGCCGAGCTCCCCCTTCCAGCCGGCCAGGAGGGCCCCCTCACCGCCGTCCACCACCGCCGGCACGAACAGGGCCAGTACGGCATCCACACCCTGATCGGTCAGCACGGCTGACAGGGCTGCCTCCCAGTCCCGGGCCGCTGCCGTGCCGGGGAGGAGAACGGGGTTGGCCACGCTGGCCGGCGGGTCCCCGAGAGACTCGGCCAGGCGCTGCCTGGTGGCGTCGGTGAGTGGTGCCACCTCCAGGCCTGCACCCTCGCAGGTGTCCACGGCAAGGGGGACGGGACCCCCGACGTTGCCCACTACGGCCACTCGCCGGCCGGCGGGAAGGGGTTGGCTCACCAGGCCGCGGGCCACGTCGAAGAGCTGCTCCAGGGTGTCGACCCGGACTACGCCGGTGCGGTGGAACAGGGCCTCCACCCCGGCGTCGGGGGAGGGGGGCCGGACCTGGCAGCGGCAGGGAGCCGGGTAGTGGCCGACCGGCGTCGGGCCGCCTTGGGCGGCAGGGGCCCCCTGGCGGGGGGGACGGGCCAAGCCCCGTCCCGACTTCACGGCTACAACGGGCTTCACGCGGGACACCCGGCGGGCCACCCGGGCGAAGGTGCGGGGGTTGCCGAACGACTCCAGGTAGAGGAGCACCACATCGGTGCCCCGGTCGTCCTCCCAGTACTGGAGAAGGTCGTTGCCGCTGACGTCGGCCTTGTTGCCGGCGGAGACGAAGGTAGCCACCCCCAGGCCGCGGCGCCGGGCCTCGGTGAGGATGCCCAGCCCCAGGGGCCCGGACTGGGCCATGAGGCTGACCCGGCCGGCGGTCAGGGCCTCGGGGGCGATGGTGGCGTTCATGCTTATGGCCGGGTCGGTGTTGGCCACGCCCATGCAGGCCGGCCCGATCACCCGCATGCCGTTGCGCCGGGCCGTGCGCACCAGTTGGTGCTCAGCCCGAGCCCCTTCCGCCCCAGCCTCGGCGAAGCCGGCCGACACCACCACCAGCCCGCCCACCCGCTTGGCAGCGCAGTCCTCGATGACCCGGGGGACCTCCCCGGCTGGTACGGCCACCACGGCCAGGTCCACCTCGTCGGGCACATCGACCACGCTCGGGTACGCCCGCACCGCCCCCACCGAGCGAGCCGAGGGGTTCACGGGGTAGACGGGCCCGGTGAACCCTCCGGTGACGAGGTTGCGGAGCAGGACGTTGCCTATGGTGCCCGACCTGCGGCTAGCACCCACCACGGCGATGGTGCGGGGCCGCAGCAGGCGGGCGACCGAGGCCGCCGCCGCCCGCCGCTCCCGCTCGTGCATGGCGTGCACCGACTCCTCGGTGGGCTCGATGGGGAAGACCACGCGGACGACCCCTTCGGAGAAGGAGCGCTCCGTCCGCCATCCGGCGTCACGGAAGACGTGGAGCATGCGCTGGTTGTGGGGGAGGGTCTCGGCCACGAAGCGCCTGATGCCGGCTTCCTTGGCCGCGGCAGCCAGGTGCTCGAGCAGGAGGGTCCCGAGGCCCCGACCCTGATGGGCATCGTCGACGACGAAGGCCACCTCGGCCTCGTCCCCACCGGGGATCCGGTCGTAGCGGGCCACGGCCACTATCTCCTCGCCGAGGAGCGCCACCAGGGCCAGGCGGTCCACGTAGTCGACATGGGTGAAGCGCTCGAGGAGAGCCGGGGACAGGGTGGGCAGAGCCGAGAAGAACCGCAGGTAGACGGTCTCCTCCGAGAGCCGGGCATGGAGGGCGACAATGGCCGGCCCGTCAGAGGCCAGGATGGGGCGGACGAACACGGTGCCCCCGTCGGCGAGCACCACGTCGGCCTCCCAGCGGGCCGGGTAGTTGGGGGCGGGCTCGGCGGGGCTCACGCCAGCGGGGCGGCGGCCATGGCGTTCCCCCGCGACCGGGCCACCATGTCGGCGAGGGTGAAGGAGTCCAGGTGCGACCGCATGTGCTCCCCCACCTCGGACCACACGGCCAGGAGCACGCACTGGCCCTCGTGGTCGCAGGCGCCGTTCTCGTGAGGGGCGCCGAAGTCCCCGGCCACGATGGGGCCATCCACAGCTGCCACGATCTGGCCCAGGCTGACCTCAGCCGGTGGCCGGGCCAGGACGTAGCCTCCCCCTACCCCGCGCTTGGAGCGAACCAGGCCGGCCCCCTTCAGGGCCAGCAGGATCTGCTCGAGGTAGGGCTGGGGCAGACCGGTACGCTGGGCCAGCAGGTGGACGGACGTCGGTTCGCCATCGTCGTGGAGGGCCAGGGAGAGCAGGGCCCGGCTGGCATAGTCGCCCCGGGTGGAGACCTTCACGCCGGCAATGCTATTGGGGCCACTACCCTCGAGATGGCCCAGTGGGCCCCGGGTGCTCCGGCGGGCCGGGAGGGGGTCTCTCTCCCGTGGCCAGCGGACAGGGCCGGCCCAGCCGGCGCCGGGTGGACACGAGGAGCTATGGGTACCAGTCTTGGGATGGACTTGATGATGCAAGATGGGACGGGGTCGGTTCCCGGTGGGTGGCTGGCCCCGGTAGGGCTCGAAGGGTCGGGCCGGCCCTGGCCCGATGGGGCCCAGGGAAGGCCGGGCACGTCGCCACGCCCCGCTTCCTCCGGGGAGGGGCATCCCAGCGGGCCGGTGGTGGTGGTCTCTCCCGGTGCCGAGGCCGCCCGGGGCCAGGACCGCGAAGGCCAGCCGCCGGCAGTGACCGAGACGGTGGAGGAGCCGGCCAAGGTCATGCGGATCGGCTCGATGATCAAGCAGCTGCTGGAGGAGGTGCGCCAGGCGCCCCTGGACGAGAGCAGCCGCAACCGCCTGAGGGAGATCTACGACGTCTCGGTGAGGGAGCTGTCGAGCGGGCTCTCCCCGGACCTCATCGCCGAGCTGGACCGGCTGGCCCTGCCCTTCGACGAGGGTGTGCCGAGCGAAGCCGAGCTGCGCATAGCCCAGGCCCAGCTGGTGGGCTGGCTGGAGGGGCTGTTCCACGGGATCCAGGCCACCCTGTTCGCCCAGCAGATGGCGGCGCGGTCCCAGCTGGAGGAGATGCGCCGGCGGGGGCTTCCTCCCGGGCACCAGGAGGAAGGCAGGGACGTCCGCCACGGGACGTACCTCTGACCCTGCCAGGCGGGGCCGCCCCCCAGGCTGAGGGGCCGCTCCGCCCGGCGCCCGTCCCGGCTGGGCTGCCGGCGCCTACTGGCGGTAGTGCTCGACCGTCTCCACGTCCCGGGGCTGCGCCTCGTCGGGGTCCAGGCCGGCCCGCCGCCGGGCCCGGCGCTGACGGAGGAGGTCCCAGCACTGGTCCAGGCCCTCCTCCAGCTGGCGCAGCCGGGCTGCCTCCTCGTCGGTGAGCCCCCCCGAGCCGGCTCTCTCGTGGAGGTGGTGCTCGTCCTCGACCAGTTGATGGATGCGCCCCATGATCTCGCTGTCATCCATGGCAGCAGGCTACCCCGCCCCGTGAGGCCCCGGCCCGGGGGCGCGGCCACCTGCCATCGAGGGCCCCGCCCCCCGGCCCAGCCGGCCGGATGGCCGTGTCACGGAGCCCTCCTCACGAGCACGTCATCGGCCTTCACGTAGAAGAGCCGGTGGTTGAGGACGATCTGGTAGTAGACGGTGCGGCCCCTGATCACGGTGTGGTCGTAGGGCATGCTGGAGTCGAAGGTGACGGCGTTGTAGTAGTCGTCGGGGACCGTCCCGGTGGTGACGTACTCCTGCCCGGCCGGGATCTTGTACACGAGGGGGGAGTTGGGCTGCACGGGGACGCCCGGCGGGTAGGCCGAGGCCTCGGGGAAGGCGCTCCCGTAGACGGGGACCCATCTGAGGCCGGGTCTCGGGGCCACGACCTCACCGCTCGTATAGCGCGCCGTGGCGTGGGGGCCAGGCGGGTCGTAGAACCAGCCCACCTGGCCGGCGTACCAGATGCCCGTCCAGTCACCGCGGTGGGCTGCCAGCACGTACTCCTCCCCGGCGGGGGCCTTGTCCCCCCAGTCACTGTCCTCCAGGGTGCCGGGACCTCCGTTGGGGTGGAGGGTCGGGTCGCTGAGGAGGGGGGCCTTGGCGCTGGGCGTCGTGTGGAGGTACACGAAGTTGGCCGGCTGCTTGGGCAGCGGCTTGCAGGTGCCGCTAGAGCAGTCGGTCACCGGGGGCTCGTTGGTGGACCAGTTGGGGTCGATGACCACGACCGGGTGCCCGTGGGGGACCCCGGTGCCCGAGGGTCGCGGCTGGGCGGCCCCGCCCTGGACCAGGGACATGTAGTAGTTCCAGTTCCAGAACGGCCCGGGGTCCCAGTGCTGGGCGGCGGTGTAGGCATTGGTGGGCCCGGGCACGTTGTCGTGGCCGATTATGTGCAGCCTGTCGAGTGGGACACCGAAGCGGGCCGCCAGGTAGCGGACCAGCTCCGCCGACACCTGATACATCTTGGGGGTGTACCAGCGGGACCCGTCGGCGGCGAAGCCCTCGTGCTCGATGCTGATCGAGTGGGTGTTGTAGTACCAGTCGCCCACTGCCCAGGCCACGTTCTGGGGACGGACCATCTCCGTCACCTGGCCCGTGGTGGAGATCACGTAGTTGGCGCTGACATAGGAGTGCGGGTCCTCGAAGGTGGCGATGGCGTCGGAGTAGGAGCCCTCCGTGTCGTGGATGACTATGGAGTCGATCCTCAGGTCCTGGGGCCGGCTGGCGATGTCGTAGTTGCCGTAGTTGCCGGGCTGGTTGGGGGCGTCCTCGGCGTAGGCGGCGGGGACGAAGCTGCAGTGCAGGTTGGCAGGGCAGTCCACGGGGACGCCCGGCTGCTGGGCCTGGGCCCGGAGGCCCAGCTTGGCCACGGCACTGGTATCCGGCTGGACGCCGGGACTGGCGGGGAGCTCCATGTGCTGGCCCCCGGCGGTGGTGAGGGAGGCCCCGCTGCGGATGGCGGCGTAGACGGAGTTGGCGAACAGCTCGGCCAGCTGCTGCTGGGTGTCTCCGCTGTAGGCAGCCACTGCGCCGTACCACCCGCCCAGCGAGGTGGGCAGGTGCCCCCTGTTCAGCTGGCGGGCCAGGGCGGCGAGGACGGCGGCCGCCCCGCGGACGTTCTCAGCCGGGCTGGACTCGAGGGCGGCCGTCGACAGGTGGAGCAGGCGGGCGGCCTCAGGCAGCGTGTAATGGGTCTTGGTCAGGGTCACGGGCCGCGACGGCCCGCTGCCCCGGGCGCTCGGGGGCGTGAAGGTCCGGGCCGTGAGGTCCATGATCCCGTAGCCCCCGTCGACGCTCGGGGACCGGGTGGCGGGCTCCCAGCGGGTCTCGGCGTAGCCCACCGCCAGCAGGAGGTTCTCGGGCACCCCGAACTGCCTGGCGGCAGCACGGAACACCCCCATCAAGCCCGCCTTCGTGCCGCCGCTCGAGTGGTCCCCCACTGCCCGGGCCGGCCCCATGCCACTCAGGGCTCCCAGGCCACCGAGTGCCCCTATGCCGAGGAGGCATGCCATGACTGAGCCGGTGGCTGTCCTCGCCCTCCGGCGGCGGCCGCGGCCTGGTCCCGAAGCCCGGACGGCCCATTTCATCGTGGCACCTCCTGCTGGGTGTCCCGCCCGTAGTTGGGGGAAATTTTTTCCGCCGGCTACGGTCATGTCAAGGATCGCCAGCGGCGGGGGCATGACGAGCAGGCCTTCCCCCGGCTAGAACCGGGGCATGCGGCTCGCCATCGGCTCCGACCATGCGGGATTCGCCCTGAAGGCGATTGTCACCGACCACCTGCGTCGGACCGGCCACGAGGTCGATGACCTGGGGACCTACACCCCCCAGGTGACGGACTACCCCCCCTACTGCGCCGCGGTGGGCCGGGCCGTGGTGGCCGGGCGGGCCGACGCCGGGATCGTGATCGGGGGGAGCGGGCAGGGGGAGCAGATCGCTGCCAACAAGGTGCGCGGGGTGCGGGCCGCCCTGTGCCCCGATGAGTACACGGCCCGCCTGGCCCGGGCCCATAACGACGCCAACGTCTGCTCCCTCGGCGCCCGCGTGCTGGCCCCGGAGTACGCCCTGGCGGTGGTCGACGTGTTCCTGGCCACGGCCTTCGAGGGTGGGCGCCACGTGGCCCGCCTGGAGCAGGTGTCGGCCATCGAGGAGGAGGAGAGCAGGCCGGCCCCTGCTTCTTGAGGGGGTCCTCGGCAGGTCGGGGGAGAGAGCCGACCGGCAGTGGGGGGGCGACGTGCCGGCGGTAGGGTGAGGCCGATGTCACCCCCGGCCGCCGCCGTCCGCGCCGAGCACGGCTGAGCAGTGTGCGGCATAGCCGGGGTCCTCGACCCCGGGTGGCGGGGGAGTGCCGACGAGCTGGCCAGGCTGGCGGGGGCCATGGCCGCGCCCCTGGCCCACCGGGGCCCCGACGGTGAGGGGGTGTGGTGCGACCCGGGGGCGGGCTTGGGCCTGGGCCATCGCCGCCTGGCGATCGTGGACCTTTCGCCGGCCGGCCACCAGCCCATGGTCTCGGCCGACGGGCGCTGGGTGCTGTCCTACAACGGCGAGTGCTACAACGCTGGGGAGCTGCAGGACCTCCTCAGGGCCCGGGGGATTCGCTTCCGTGGGCACTGCGACACCGAAGTGGTGCTGGAGGCCGTGGCCACGTGGGGGTTCCCGGCTGCATTGAAGCGCCTCAACGCCATGTTCGCCATGGCCCTGTGGGACCGGGAGGAGCGGGTCCTGCACCTGGCCCGGGACCGCCTGGGAGAGAAGCCCCTGTACTACTCCGTGAGCGGGGGGAGGCTTCTCTTCGGCTCGGAGCTGCGGGCCCTGCGCGCCCACCCAAAGTTCTCGGCCGAGGTGGACCGGCGGGCCCTGGCCCTCTACCTGCGCCTCTCCTATGTCCCCGCCCCCCGCACCATCCTGGCCGGGGCCCGCAAGCTGCCCGCCGGGTGCCTGGTCAGCTTCCCCCTCGGCCAGCAGGGATGGCCGGAGCCAGTGAGGTGGTGGGACTTCGCCGAGGTCGTAACGGGCTCATCGGGACCGCTAGCCGAGGTCGTCAAGGGGTCATCGGGGCCCGCCCATGCCGAGGAGGAGTGCCTCGACCGGCTGGACTCCCTCATCGGGGATGCGGTGGCCCGCCGGATGGTGGCCGACGTCCCGGTGGGGACCTTCCTCTCCGGTGGGATCGACTCCACCCTGGTCACGGCGCTGGCCCAGGCCCGCTCGGAGAGGCAGGTGCGCAGCTTCACGGTGGGCTTCGGAGGGGAGGGCCTGGACGAGGCTCGTGCCGCCGCGGCCGTGGCTCGCCATCTGGGGACCGATCACACCCAGGTCGACCTGGGGCCGTCCGAGGCCCTGGAGTCCGTCCCTGACCTGGCCGCATGCTGGGACGAGCCCTTTGCCGACCCCTCCCAGCTCCCCACCCTGCTCGTGTGCCGGGCCGCCCGCCAGCACGTGACCGTGGCCCTCTCGGGCGACGGGGGGGACGAGGCCTTTGGTGGCTACAACCGCTACACGATGGGGGCGGCTGTGGCGCGCCACCTGCTGCCGCTGCCGGCGGGGATCAGGCGGGTGGGGGCGGCAGGGCTGCTTGCCGTGCCGCCGGCGGGCTGGGACAGGCTGGCGGCCTGGCTAGCGCGGGCCCGGGGGCGGCCGGCGGTCCCCGATCTGGGGACCAAGGCGCACAAGCTGGCTCAGGTCCTGGGGTCCCGGTCCGTGGGGGACCTGTACGGCGGGCTGGTGTCGGCCTGGGACGATCCCGGGACGGTGGTGGTGGGCCTCGGCCCCGGGCGAGACGGGTGGGTGCCCCCCCGTGCCGAGCTGGGCCGAGCAGGCCTGTCCCCGGCCGAGATCATGATGGCGTGGGACACCCTTGGCACCCTGCCCGACGAGATGCTGGCCAAGGTGGACCGGGCCAGCATGGCAGTGAGCCTGGAGGCCAGGGTCCCCCTGCTTGACCACCGGGTGGTGGAGGCAGCCTGGGCCCTACCTCCCGGGCTGCGGATAAGGGGCGGGAAGGGCAAGGTGGCGGTGCGGCGGTTGCTGGAGCGCTATGTGCCCGTGGGGCTCATCGACAGGCCCAAGACCGGCTTCGACCCGCCCATCGGGGCCTGGCTGCGGGGGCCTCTGCGCCCGTGGGCCGAGGACCACCTGTCCGAGGGGCGGCTTCGGGCCGGCGGGTACCTGGACCCCCGGGCCGTCCGGCGCCGGTGGGCCGAGCACCTCTCCGGTCGCCGCAGCTGGGACTATGCCCTGTGGGCGGTGCTGGTCTTCCAGTGCTGGCTGGAGCGGGGATGACGCCTGCTGGCAAAGGGGGTGGGACGCCGGCTCAGGCCAACACGACCGCGGACCCAGGCTCAGGCCACGACGGCGGACCCAGGCTCAGGCCACGACGGCCTCGGCCGGCGAGACCAGGCCCGCCTGGGCGTGCAGGTCGGCCATGACCTCCACCACCCGGTCCACCGCCGAGGTGGCGAGGTCACCGTACATGGGCAGGCTGACAACCTTGGACGCAACCTCCTCCGTGACAGGCAGGGAGCGGGCACCCAGGTAGGCATAGGCTCGCTGGCGGTGGGCCGGCGGCGAGAAGTAGCACCGGGTGTCTATGCCTTCGGCGGCGAGAGCCCGGACCAGCGTGTCTCGCTCCATCCCGTAGGCGTCCGGGTCCACCGTCACCGTGAAGTCCTTGTAGGTGGACTGGTCGGTCTCAGGCACCACCTGGGGGGTGATCCCGGGCAGGCCGGCCAGGCCCTCCCGGTACCGGCGGGCCAGCCGGCGCCGCGCCTGGAGATGGGCGTCCAGGCGGCCCAGCGACACCAGGGCCAGGGCGGCGTGGAGCTCGGAGAGGCGAGCGTTGAGGCCGACGAAGCGGGTGTCGTAGTCACCGGGATTGCCGTAGTCACGCCCGATCCTCACGGCCTCGGCCAGGTCCGGGGACCGGGTGGCCACGAGGCCGCCCTCGCCGGCCACGACCAGCTTGGTGGGGCTCAGGCTGAACACCTCGGCGTCCCCGAAGGACCCGACGGCCTGCCCCTCGTGGGTGGCGCCCAAGCCGTGGGCGGCGTCGAAGACGAGCGGGATCCCCTCTGCCGCCGCCAGGTCCGTGATCGCCCGGGCCCGGCAGGGCGCACCGAAGACGTGGGTGGACACCAGGGCACCGGCGCCGCCTAGGCGGCCCCTGGCATCGGAGACGTCCAGCTGGAAGGTGAGGGGGTCGCACTCGGCGAAGCGGGGGCTGAGGCCGTTCCATGCCACGGCATGGGCCGAAGCGGAGAAGGTGAAGCTGGGCAGGACCACAGGCCCCGAGGGGTCCAGGGCCCTCAGGGTGAGCATCAGCCCCGCGGTGCAGGAGGAGACGGCCACCACGTGGGCCCCGAGGCGCTCGGCGGCCTGCTCCTCCAGCTGGCGGACGAGGGGACCGTTGGTGAGGATGCCCGCCTCGAACGAGGTGGCCAGGCGGGACATGACCGCCTCCAAGGGGGGGACCTGTGGCCGGGCGAACGGCAGGCCGTCCGGGAACGCCGGGTCACCGCCCAGGAAAGCTGGCCTTCTCACTTGGTGCCTCTCCTCCCCCCCAGGCCCCAAGCGCCCAGGACACGACCAGCTTCTCATATCCGAGGGCGCTTGTGCAGGGCGCGGCTGCGAGGCGGGGATTGGCGGCCGGGGCGTCCGGGTAGGTTGACCCCGAGGCCCGATTGGTGAACCAGCAGCCGCACCGCCGACTCCCTCAAGATGCCAGCGCGCCCCGGGTGGCTCGCCAGCTCATTGCCGACGCTCTTTCCCGCTGGGACCTCGGCGAGCTGGTGGAGGAAGCCACCCTGATCACCTCGGAGCTCGTGACCAACGCCGCTGTCCGCTGCCGCCAGGCGTTGGAGCTGGTCGTGGCCCGGACCCCCGAGGGCGTGGAGATCTGCGTGGCAGACGATGCACCGGGCAGCCCCCGGCCCCGTGCCGCCGGCCCCCTCGATACTCACGGGCGCGGGCTGCAGCTGGTGGAAGCCCTCGCCAGCGAGTGGGGGACCAGGCCGGGGCCGGGAGGGAAGGTGGTCTGGGCCCGTCTGCGGTTCTCCTCCTCGAGCGGGGCGAAGTCGCGCTCCCGCCGGGTGTGCCAGAAGCCAGGCCGGGCCCGGGGCCAGCTCCGGGGGGGTGGCTCGGCCTGCACCAGAGGGCCACGGGGCCAGCTGATGCGCTCGGCCAGCCGGTGACGGGCAACGGCCCCACCGGCTGCTAGGTGCCGGGGTCCACGCCGGGCCTACCCGGGCCGCGACCGGGCCCCCTCCGTGGGCGCCAGCAGGCCGGACCAGGTGGCGGCCAGGACCAGGGCCACTCCGGCCCCGCCCACCAGTGCGGCAGCGCCGGCGGTGGGTAGCCCCATAGCCCCCAGACCAGCGCCGGCCAAGGCGACCTGCACGGCGATGCAGGCGGCGGAGGCAAGGGGCGGGCTCCACCCCCAGGAGGTCATGCGGTCGTAGACGTGCCCCCGGTCGCCCGAAGTGAGGGAGGCCCCGGCCCGGTAGCGGCGCACCATGGCGAAGCCCAGCTCGGCCGCCGGGTAGGCGACGGCAGCCAGGGCTCCGAGGGAGGAGCTCCAGGTCATGCCGCCGTGCCAGCAGAGGACCAGGAGCACGGCCAGGACCGTCCCCACCAGGTAGGCCCCGCCGTCCCCCAGGTAGACGCGGGCGGGCGGGTGGTTCCAGACCAGGAACCCCACCAGCCCTCCCCCCAGGGCGACAGCCAGGACCGGGCCACCCCCGAGGCCACCGGCCCCGCTGGCGCCCAGGATGACCGCCAGCCCGACCGCCGACACCGTGCCCACCCCGCCGGCCAGGCCGTCCAGGCCGTCGACCATGTTGCACCCGTTGACCAGCACGACCACAGCCACGACCGCTGCCGCCGGCCCGAGCACGGATGAGAGCGCCGCCGGCACGGCGGCGGGGAGGCGAACGGGCAGGGCCCAGGCCACGAGCAGCCCGGTGGCCACCTCTCCGGCCAGGCGGACCCAGGGGGTGAGGCCCCGGGCGTCGTCAGTCACGCCCAGCCCAAGGGCCAGGGCAAGGGGGGCGAGGAGGACAAGAGCCGTGCCCCTCCCCGAGCCGGCCCCCGCCCACAGCCCCAGGCCCAGGGCCAGGGCCGCTGCCACGCCGAGCCCCCCGAGATAGGGGACGGGATGGTCCTGGACCTTCAGGCGGCCGGGGTGGTCCACCAGGCCGACCCGGCGGGCGAGGCCCATGGCCCCGTAGGTGGCCACGATCCCGACCAGCGCCGCCCCCACTCCCAGGCCGGCCAGCACCCAAGGAGGCCAGGCCCCCGTGCCCGCCAGCACCGGGGAAGCCAGCGGGGACAGCCCCGCCATCCTGCCCACCCCCAAGGTCCCCCCCCTCACCATGGGCTATCTCAGCACCCGGACGGCGGCATGGGGGGCGCGCCAGGTCAACAGGAGGGAGGGGGTCCCCCGGTGCAGCTCCAAGCGGGCCGCAGGCCGGAACCCCGCCGCCTCGTACAGCCCGATGGCGCGGGGGTTGTTGGATGCCACCATCACCCGGGCCTGACGCACCCCCCTCCGGGACAGCTCCTCCAGCAGCTCCTCCACCAGCCGCCGGCCCACGCCCCGCCCCCTGGCTGTGGGGTCGACCGCCATGGCCAGCAGCTCGGCCCGGGGGTAGTCGGCCTCGGCCACCGGGTAGCGCAGGGTCTCCCACACCTTCCGCCACGAGGCCGCCAGCCTCGGCGCCGCCAGCAGCCCTGCCACCAGCCCGTCGCGCAGGCTGAACTCCTTGTAGAGCACCCCCACGTCCTCGGTGCCGGCGAGGAACCCGAGGGGCCGCCCATCCTGCTCGGCCACCAGGAGTATCGACCCGGGATGGCGGGCCACGGTGCGGTAGAGCCGGCGGAGGAACCCCGTGCCCAGGGTGGGGAGGAAGCCCTCCACTATGGACGTGGCATGCAGGAGGGCGGCGAAACCGGCGTCTGCCTCCGTCCCCGGCCGCACCGAGATGCCCGCCTCGGCCTTCGGTGGGCTCAGCAGGGCGCCCCCCGTAGGGATGCGGCGCCGCCCGGGCCGGCGGGCCCCGGCCTCGGCCAGCAGCCGGCCGTAGACCTCCAAGGTGGTGTCGACGACCCGGGCCTGGTCGAAGTCACGGAGGGCCTTCTGCCTGGCACGCCGGCCCATGGCCGTCCTGAGGGCCGGGTCCCGGGCCAGCCTCTCCAGGGCGTCGGCCAGGGCTGAGGGGGCGCCGACGGGGACGAGGAGCCCCGTGGAGCCGTGCTCGACCACCTGACGGCAGCCGCGGATGTCGGTGGCGACCACCGGCAGCCCCATGGCCGCAGCCTCCATGGCCGAGCGGGGGAAGCCCTCCCGGTGCGAGGCCAGGACGTAGATGTCGAGGCCGGCATAGACCCGCTCCACATCGCAACGGTGCCCGAGCAGCACCACTCCCGCCGCCCGGGCCCGCTCCAGGTCCTCCCGGCCCAGCCGGTCCTCCTTGTCGGGGTCCTCGGGCCCTGCCACCACGAGCATGGTCCCCGGCTGGCGCCGGCGCAGCATGCGGGCCGCCCCGAAGAGCTCCGGGTATCCCTTCTCGCCCACCAGGCGACCCACCGCCCCCACCACCACGGTGCCCTCCGAGGCTCCCCACTCCGCTCTGAGCTTGGCCCGGTCCTCCTCCCTGCCGGTGGGCCGGAAGCGCTCCAGGTCGATGCCGTTGCCGAGACGGTGGAGCCGCCTCCGGGGGACACCAAGGTGAGCCAGGGTCTCGAGGTCCTCGGGGTTCTGCACCAGCTCGGCGTCCGAGCAGGCGGCCGCCAGCCGCTCCAGCCCGTACACCACCGCCCGCCGCCTCCAGGAGTCGTCGCGGGTGGCGTACAGGCCGTGCACCGTGTTGACCACCACAGGCACCCCGGCAGCCCGGGCTGCCAGCCGCCCGTACAGGCCGGGCTTGGGGTTGTGGGTGTGCACGATGTCGGGGCGCAGCATCCGGCACAGGCCGTAGAACTCGGCCATGGCCCGGGCGTCGTCGACCGGGGACATGGCTCGGGTGGCGTGCGTGAGCGAGATGTGCCTTATGCCCGCCTCCACCAGGCCCGCCACGAACCTCCCGGGGGCGGACACCCCTACCACCTCGTACCCGGCCCGGGTGAAGGCCTCCAGCTGGGGACCGAGGAGGAGGGCCAGGCTCATGTCCGTGGTGGTGAGATGGACCAGGCGGGGCCGGCTCATCGATACCACCTCGGGCCCGGGCAGCCGGCGAGTCCTTGTCCCCAAGCCACGAGAGCCATTCTCGCGCCCCTGCTCGGGGGCGGAAAGGTCCGGGCTGACGGTGCTGCTCAGCTTGCCGCCCTCGCGTAGCGGCGCCGGTTGGCCAGGGCCCGCAGCCGGTCCTCCGCCCCCATGCCGCCCGCCGCCTTGCATTCGAACCACCTGAGGCCGTCGGACACCTGGATGGGGCTGCGGGCCAGCCGGTGGGGGTCGGTGGCTCCGTAGGGGTTGGGCCGGGTGCCCGCCAGTGCCGCCGAGGCGAAGCGGCCCCGTACCGCCGCCTCGGCAGAAGGAGAGCCGGCGAGGGCCTTGGGGTAGGCGAAGTGCCTGGCGGCCACGCCCAGGCGCTCCCCGATGAGCCCGATGGAGCGATCCAGCTCGGCGTCGACCTGGGAAGGGGACAGGCGGTCCAGGAGGGAGTGGGTGTGGGTGTGGGAGCCCACCGTCACCAGCCCGGTGGAGAGGGCCTCGGCCAGCCCTGACCAGGTGAGAGGAGCGCCGTCGGCGGGGAAGGGGCGGCCCCGCTCGATGAAGTCCGTGGCCACGTACAAGGTGGCAGGGAGGCGGTGGGTGGCCAGGACGGGGAGGGCCTCGTCGAGGAAGTCTGCCGTGCCGTCGTCGAAGGTGACCACGACAGGGGGCGGGCCCGAAGGGGGGTCGCCCTCCAGGAGGGCCAGGGCCCGGTCCAGGCTGACCACCCGGGCCGTGGCCGCCAGCCGGGCCATCTGCTCGGCGAAGAGCGGGGTGGGGAGGTCTACCTGGAGGGAGGAGCGCCTGCCCACCCGATGGTAGATGAGGACCACCACCCCGGGGCCCGGGACCTGCACCCGGTCCAGGGCGGCGGCCGTCCGCTTGGCCAGGGCCCGCCCGGCCTCGGCCACACGCCGGCGCATCGCGCCGCTCCCCCCCATGGCGGTGGCCGGAGGCCGGGAGGCCCTAGGACCTTTGGAGCGACAGCAGGTCGGTGGCGGGCGGGGTCACGACCACGACCGCGCCCGGCTTGCCATCAGCGTCGAGAAGGACATCCTGCTTCCAGGACTCCAGCCAGGCTGGGAGCCTGACACCTACGGGAGCCACCAGCTTTATCATCGAGCATCCTCCGACCGCGCAAAACAACTCTTGCCGGCGGCCGGTTTCGCCCTAGCTCCCCCCGTGGCACTCGGCGACCATCACGCCCCGAGGATCAATGCTCCGCCTCTCTTTGTGAGATGTTACACGGGGTGACCAAGGGATGCAACTGCTGGTCCCGAGGGGGGTGGTTCCTCCTCAGCGGACCCCGGCCAGCACCCGCCGGGCCAGGTAGCCCCAGAGGGTCGGGTGCGAGCGCAGCACCGAGCTCTCGCCGGCGCCGTCCAGGGGGCCCACCTCCGCCGGGGGCTCCCCGGCCAGGAACGCGGCGGCGGCCCGGGCGAGAAGGGGGAGCCCGCAGGCCAGGTGCAGGTACGGGTAGGTGGCGATGGAGTCCTCGGGCTCGGCCCTGAAGGTGGCCTGGGCGAGGATACCCCCGGTGTCGATCCCCTGGTCCACCAGGTGCACGGTGCTGCCGACCAGGTCGGGACGGCCCTCGGCCAGGGCCCAGTACCCCCCGTGCACGCCCCGGTAGCGGGGGGTCAGACCGGCGTGGAGGTTGACGAATGGTGCTGGCACACAGCGGAGGGTCTCGCCCGACACGATCCGGGTGCCCTGGAGGATGACGAGGGCGGGCTGGAGGCGGCCCAGCAGCTGGTGGGCCTCGGGGCTGTTGACGGAGGAGACGTGGTGCTGGGGGGCAACAGCGCGGTCATCCAGGCCGGCGGAGCGGAGTATGGCCCGGGCACGGGGCTTGCTGCGGTGGGTGAGCCAGGGCATGAGCAGCGTGACCAGGGCCACCTGCCCGGCAACCGACGGCCAGCCCAGGCGGCGGGCCCGCCGTCGGGCCAGCTGCAGGCGGGGCACGGGCTCCTCGGTCACCAGCACCAGGCCCGGCAGGCGGGGGGCCAGGTAGCGGTAGACGATGGCGGTGGGGAAGCCCGGGCCGGCGAGTAGGACCACGGGGCCCCTGAGGGGGTCAGGGCCGGCCTGTCCCATGGCACCACGCTCCGGACAGAGGCACGGCGGGCCCGGCTGTGGGGGGAGCCAGTTCCATGTAGAGCCTCTCCACCCGCTCCACCGCCGAGCTCACATCGAAGCGGGAGCCCGCCACCCGCGCTGCCGCTGCCATGCGGGACCTGGTCTCGGGGACCAGTATCAAGGACCGCAGGGCCTGGGCCAGGGCGACGGGGTCCCCGGGCGGCACGAGAAGCCCCTCGCCCTCGGTCACCGCGGCGGCGACATCACCCACGGCCGTGGCCACCACCGGCACCCCGACGGCGAGGGCCTCCATCACGGCCACCGGGAACGCCTCGTGATGGGAGGACAGGACGAAGACGTCGGACCCCGCTATGACCCGGGCGCCGTCCCGGCGGAACCCGGCCAGCGTGAAGTGGTCCTCCAGCCCCAGAGCGTTCCTCTGTGCGGTGACGGAGGCCTGGAGTGGGCCGCTGCCCACGGCCACGAAGCGCACGGGGAGCCCCTCGTCCAGCAGGAGCCTGGCGGCGGGGAGCAGCACGTCGTAGCCCTTCTCCGGACGGAGGTTGGCAACAGTGGCCACCAGTACCTCTCCCGGGCCGATGCCGAACTCGGCCCTTATCTCCTCGCGCACCTCGGGCCCGTAGGAGCGCAGCCGGGCCAGGTCCAGGCCGTGCACGAGGATCTCGGTGCGGGCCCGCAGCGGGGCGGGCATGGCTGCCCAGGCCGACTGGGACACGGCCAGGTCGGCGTCATCCAGCCGGAAGGTGAGGCGGTCAAGTAGGCGCACCGGTGAGGCCGTGAAGGGCCAGATGTTGTGCTGGGTGTGGACGATCTTGGGCCTTTGGGAGGCGGGGAGGCTGCGCACCACCAGGCGCCCCATCCCGGCGCTGTAGGGGAGGTGCAGGTGGACAACGTCGTAGCGGCCCTCCTGGAGCAGGCGGCGCAGTCGCACCAGCCACCCCAGGTCGTAGTGGCTGGTGGCGCCGAGGCAGTGAACGGCGACGCCGGTCTCCGCCACCGGTCCGGCCAGCTGGTCGGCATGGCGCAAGACGTAGGCCACCTCCATGTCGAAGCGATCAGCGTCCCGCGCCTGGGCGAACAGGAGGATGAGCTGCTCGGCGCCCCCGAAGGTGAGTCCCTTGATCAGGTGGAGAACCCGGAGGCGCTCCCGCCTCCGGGCCTCGACGGCCACCGCCCCACCAACCTCCCCCACAGCCGGAAGCATAATCCCGGGCGGAGGGATCGGTGGGGCGGTGGGCCGGCTAGCCCGCTGCTAGCACTTGGCGGCGCAGAGGGTGGTGGAGGTGGCGGTCCCGTTGATGCAGCCGGCCCTGTCGGGCTTTCCTGTGGTGCAGTTGACGATCCCGCCGTGGACCTCCCAGGAGTCCAGGGTCACCCCGTTCGGCAGGCTCAGGGTGAAGCTGCCCGGGGTGCTGCAGCTGCTCCCGTTGGTGATGGTGCCGGTGACCGTGGGGCCTGGGTAGTTCTTGGGGTAGCTGCTGGGCCCCCCAGGAGGCCAGCTGACAGGCGGGCAGAACGCTCCCCCGACCACCCCGTCGGGATAGCAGGGATAGGCGTTGTTGTTGTTCTCGGCGGCGAAGGTGAGCGAGCTCCCGGATGGCTCCGCCTTGAGCAGGTAGTTCACGCCGTCGTAGGTGACCACGATCCCCACCCATGAGATGGAGGAGATGCAGTTGGACAAACCTGGAGGTGCTGACGAGGCCGCTGCCTTGGCGACCAGGCTCTCGATCACCGGGGGGGCCCACACCGCTGCGCTGGCCACCGCCGCCCCTCCGACGAGCACCCGGCGCCGGCTGATCTGGTGGTGCTGGCCGTCCTGCTCTAGCTCTTCCACGGGTCTCCCTCCCCTGTTCTTCCGCGAGGCAGGGTGCCTACGCAGGTGTTCGCCATGAACGGTACCTGATGACCTCACGGAGCAAGTACGGAGAGCGACGGATATTTTCTACGACGCGCTGGGCCCGGCGCCGCCGTGCGCTGGGGGCCAGCGACGGTTAGCATGGCGCCCGTCGTGAGGTGACCAGGGGGGGGAGAGATGCACCTCGGGGGGACAGGCTGCGAGGCGGGAGCGGGGACATGAGCACCGTCGATTTCACCTCTCTGCCCCGCTACCAGCTCTCGCACCTGGACGCCCTGGAGGCAGAGGCCATCTATGTCATGCGGGAGGTGGCCGCCGAGGTGGAGCGTCCGGCCCTGCTCTTCAGCGGAGGCAAGGACTCGGCCGTGCTGCTGGCCCTGGCCGAGAAGGCCTTCCGCCCCGCTCGCTTCCCTTTCCCGATACTGCACGTGGACACGGGCCACAACTTCCCCGAGGCGCTGGCCTTCAGGGACAAGAGGGTGGCCGAGCTGGGCGAGCGCCTCATCGTGGCCTCGGTGCAGGAGAGCATCGACAAGGGCCTGGTGGCTGAGCCCGGGCCGGCCAACCCTTCCCGTAACCGGGCCCAGAGCGTGACCCTCTTGGAGGCCGTCTCTACCCATCGCCTCCAGGCCCTCTTCGGGGGAGCCCGCCGGGACGAGGAGAAGGCCCGGGCCAAGGAGCGGTTCTTGTCCTTCAGGGACTCCTTCGGTGCCTGGGACCCCAAGGCGCAGCGCCCCGAGGTGTGGAGCCTCTACAACGCCCGGATCCACCCGGGGGAGCACCTGCGGGTCTTCCCGATCTCCAACTGGACCGAGCTGGACGTGTGGCGCTACATAGAGAAGGAGGGCCTGGAGCTGCCCTCTTTGTACTTCGCCCACCGGCGCACGGTCTTCCAGAGGGACGGGATGACCCTGGCGGTCAGCCCCTACTTGCCCTTGAGGCCCGGCGAGGAGCCCTATGAGGCCACGGTTCGCTTTCGCACCGTGGGGGACATGAGCTGCACGGGGGCAGTGGAGTCATCCGCCTCGACGGTGGCCGAGGTAATAGAGGAGGTGGCATCCAGCCGCATCACCGAGCGGGGGGCCACCCGGGCCGACGACCGCACCTCGGAGTGCGCCATGGAGGACCGCAAGAAGGAGGGGTACTTCTGATGGGGGACCAGAGGCCGGCCCCCAAGGAGCTGGTCAGGCTGTGCACGGCGGGGTCGGTGGACGACGGCAAGTCCACCTTGATCGGGAGGCTCCTCTACGACTCCAAGGCCCTGTTGGAGGACCAGCTGGAGGCGCTGGAGCGGGCCAGCTTGGCCCGGGGCCTGGACCACGTGGAGCTGGCCCTGCTCACCGACGGGCTGCGGGCCGAGCGGGAGCAGGGCATCACCATCGACGTGGCCTACCGCTACTTCTCCACGCCCAAGAGGACCTTCATCCTGGCCGATGCCCCCGGCCACCCGCAGTACACCCGCAACATGGTCACAGGGGCCTCCACCGCCGACGTGGGGGTGATCCTGGTTGACGCCCGCAAGGGCTTGGTGGAACAGAGCCGCCGGCATGCCTTCATCGCCTCCCTGCTGCGGGTGCCCCACCTGGTGGTGTGCGTGAACAAGATGGACCTGGTCGGCTTTGACCAGGAGGTGTTCGAGGCCATAAGGGAGGAGTTCACCACCTTTGCCACCCGCTTCGAGGTGACCGACATCTCCTTTGTCCCCATATCGGCCCTCTACGGGGACAACGTCGTCACCCGCTCGGCTTCCATGGGCTGGTACGAGGGGGCACCCCTCCTGCACCACCTGGAGGAGGTGCACGTGGCCTCGGAGGCCAACCTGGTGGACCTGCGCTTCCCGGTGCAGTGCACCATCCGTCCCCGCACCCCGGCCCACGCCGACTACCGGGGCTATGCCGGGCGCCTGGTGGGAGGAGTGGTGAGGGTGGGCGAGGAGGTGGTGGTGCTGCCCTCTGGCTTCGGCACCAGGGTCAGCCGCCTGGAGGCGAGGGGCGCCGGCATCGAGGAGGCCTTCTCGCCCATGTCCGTTACCGTCCACCTGGAAGACGACCTGGACGTCTCGCGGGGGGACATGATCTCCCGGGCCCACAACCGCCCCACGTTGACCCAGTCGCTGGAGGCTGTGATGTGCTGGATGGCCCCCTCCGCCCTCGTGCCCGGGTCGCGCTGGTACCTGAAGCACACCACCCGCACCGTCAAGGCCGTGGTGGACGAGGTCTTCTACCGCTTCGACGTGTCCACCTTGCACAGGGACCAGGAAGCCGCCTCGCTCCGCCTGAACGACATAGGCCGAGTGGCCCTGCGCACCTCGGCCCCTCTCATGGTGGACCCCTACCGGCGCAACCGGGCCACGGGCAGCTTCATCCTGATCGACGAGGCCACCAACGCCACCGCAGGGGCGGGGATGGTGCTCGGGTGACCTCAACCCTCTCCCCCCCGCCCCGGGCCCGGGTCACCTGGGACCCGGCCCAGGTCTCCCGGGAGGAGCGCTTCCAGGCCCTGAGGGGGAGGGGGGCCACGGTGTGGCTGACCGGGCTCCCCGCCTCGGGCAAGTCCACCATCGCCCGGGCCCTGGAGGCCCGCCTGGTGCGGGCCGGGCGTCCCGCCTACCGCCTGGACGGGGACAACCTGCGCCACGGGCTGTGCTCGGACCTGGGCTTCTCCTGCGCCGAGAGAGCCGAGAACGTGCGCCGGGCGGGGGAGGTGGCCCTCCTCATGGCCGACGCCGGCCTCGTGGTGGTGGCCTGCCTGGTGAGCCCCTATGCCCAAGACCGCCTCCTGGTGCGCCAGGCCCACCAGCGCCACGGTCTCCCCTTCCTGGAGGTGTGGGTGTCCACTCCCCTCGAGGAGTGCGAGAGGAGGGACCCCAAGGGCCTCTACGCCCGGGCCCGGGCCGGGCAGGCCACCGGGGTGACCGGGGTGGACGACCCCTACGAGGAGCCGGCCGACCCCGACCT
>Ga0209061_1000528_pt1 | contig 92456 bp, 92 predicted proteins | sample Coa_R1_10_FD_187157 | JGI IMG/M metagenome (GOLD analysis project Ga0209061, IMG submission 187157) | Surface soil microbial communities from Centralia Pennsylvania, which are recovering from an underground coalmine fire - Coalmine... | ecosystem: Environmental > Terrestrial > Soil >...
GAGCGCCTGGAAGCAGAGCAGCGCGCTTAGCGCACGCTAGGAAGCTGTGGCTGCGTGGCGCTTAGCGCGTGGTCAGGGCGTCAAGGAACGGCCAAAGTGGCTGCAATCAAGCAAATGTGAAGGGCTCATCGCAGCTGCTGGCTGCAGATCTACGGGCCTCCCCCCGCGACGAGATCAGGGCTTATGGACCCGCTGCTGATGCTCAGGCGCACTGAGCGCTGCCGCGGCCGCAGGGGCTGATCGAGCCGACCGGCGCCTGCAGCGCAGCCATTGCGAGGCCCATGGGGCGGCGCTTCGCGCAGCGGAGAGGCATCCGGCCGCGCGGCGGATGCAGGTCAGAGGGCGCGTCGGAGGCAGTCCAGAGGGCGGGTGCCCCTCCGACGGCGCCTGGGGGGCGCTGTCGGAGGGGCGTGTGGCAAGAAGTGTGTGCGGCTAAGCGGGCTTGTTGCTTTCGATCGCGGTGAGGGCGCTGGCGGGCGGGCGCTTGAATTCGTAGAACGCTCCAGCGCCCTTGCCCTTCTTGCCGAATCCGACGCCTGCGTGCTCGAGCGCGGCGACGATGCCTCCGATCGAATGGATTCGGTAGCTCTCGAACCCGACGTTGTTGGGGAGCTTGCCCTGCGCGAAGCGTGCGAGCGCTCGGTGTTCTGCCTCCGTGCCGAGGATCTCGCCGGCATAGCGCGCCAGCGAGGTCTTGCCGGCCTTCGCGAATGTCGTGATCGCGATCAGGTAGGCGTTGACGAACTGTGTCTCGGCGTACTCGATGGTGGCAAACACGTCCTTGCTTGAGGCGAAGAACGAGTTGGGCGCCCAGAACTTCGTCGTCAAGGGCTTGGCGCCGAGCGATCTGAGGGTGCGGTAGTGGTCGTACTCGGCGGCGTTGGCCGCCTTCAGCACCGGCACCAGGTTGGCGGGGATCCCGATCTTGCTGGCGTTCTCGACCAGACCGGTCAGGTAGGTGACCGCGAGCGCCTCGGCGGTGACCGCCGCATCCACAAGCGCGCCGATCCCGCCGGATGGTGAGGCGAGCGCCGCGGGTATCGGGCCAAGCGCGCCGAGCACGCCGATGCCGGCGGCGCCCAAGGCTGCCTTGCCGATCAAATCGCGCCGCGTAACCGCCGGCACGGTGTCCGTGAGTACGTTCTCAAGCCGCTGAATGTCCTCGGCCTGAACCTGAGTGTGTTCGCTCATAGGTGATTTCCTCCGATTGATTTGGGGATCATGACCCTGGATACGGACTGCGGCCCTTTTTGGATCACGGTCGGCGATCAGCCGCGAGCATCCGCAATTGGATCGACGGCGCGGTGTCGCTCGCAGCAGAGGGACTCCGCAACTCAGGCGCCGACCTGCTCGGCGGTGCGTAGCGCGCGGGCGGCGCTCGCGCGCCGTCGGCGCTCGAGCAGCGCGGAGATGGCGATGCCAAGCTCGAAGAGCAGATAGAGCGGCACGGTCTCGAGCAGCATCGTCAGCGCGTCACCGGGCAGGAACGCGCCCACCGCCGCGGATGCGGCGATCGCATAGCGACGGCCTCGGCGCAGCTGCGGGGTGCCGAGCGTGCCGCTCTGGGTCACCGCTACGACGAGCACGGGCACCTCGAAGACAAGTCCCATCGTGAGCAGCAGCTTGGCCGCGAAGCTGTAGTAGGGGCTTGCCTGAACCAGCACGTCGAACTGGTTGGAGTTGAAGCTCTGAAGGAAATGGATTGCGGCGGGCAGGACGATGAAGTAGCCGAACATGACCCCGGCTACAAACAGAGCGGGGATCGCCACCAGCAGCGGTCGCATTCGCCGCCTCGCGAGCGGGTCGAGCGCCGGCGCCAGAAAGTTGTATGCCTGCAGCAGCAATATCGGAAGCGAGAGGATCAGCGCAAAGATCAGTGACACGGTCACAGTGGTGGTGAAAGGCTCACCCAGCCCGAGCGTGATCGGTCGGTCGCCCTGCGGCGGTGCCGAGAGCCGCTTGATGTCATTGTTGACGGAGGTGCCGATCTGGCTCAATGCGGCGCGATCCTGGCCGGACGTCGGCTGCGTGCTGATCACGCCGACGAGCAGTCTGAGCTGCACGGCCAAATCACGCGCCGAGCGCTGGGTGGCGTATGCCTGCCCCAAGGGCCCGTTGCCGTGACGTATCTGCTCTGTCGTCTGGTGGGCGAGAGGGGCGTTCATGACCTGCAAAAGTCGGCCGTTCTGCCAGAAGCAGAGCCCGAATGCGACCCCGATCACGACCAGCGACACGAGCAATCGCGTGCGCAGCTCGTCGAGGTGATCGACGAGCGTAAGTTGTTGGCTGTGACCGACGCTGCGCAGCGATGTGCGCACCGCTCCGATCACCCGCGGCCTGTCCGCCATCTGCCCGCCGGGGCTCTCAGCCGGTGATCCGCGCCTGATCGGACGCTGTCGTTTCGCTTACAGCCTCAGCGGCAGGCGCCTGCGGCGCGGCGTCCAGGCGGCCGACGCTCTGCTCGCCGCTCATCGCCTCCTTGAACCCCCGCAGGCCATCGCCCAGCGAGCGGCCCATCTCCGGCAGCCGCCTGGCGCCGAACACCAGCAGCAGGATGACAAGCAGCAGTAGCAAGTGAATTGGATTGTCGAGTCCCATGATGTCTCCGTTCGTAGGGGTGCAGGATGCTCACAACAGGTACGCACCCGACCCCGGTTCGGATCACGCCGGCTTCAGCTCAGCGAGGCCACGATCACAGGTCTGGTTGTGGGCACGAGCGTGCCGCCGACCGGCTCGGCCGTCACAAGCAGCTTGGAGGCGCCGTGCAGCGAGCCGGGAACGACCACATCGGCGCTGCCCGCGGTATCGACATCGAACAGCGCCCTGGTCGGCTGCGGCGGCTGGCCGCCGTGCTTGAGCCAGACCTCATAGATCCTTCCGGCCCCGGGCTGCGGCAGGTGCTTGACGATCAGCTCAGCCTGTTCGCGGGAGACTCGCACCATCGCGTCGCCGACCGACGCGGCGAACACACGCGTGGGTCCTGGCGCGCTCGAGCCGCCAAGCTGCGCGCCGCCCAGCACTGCCAGCGCGAGCAGCGCCGCGGCGCTGATCGCCGCGACCGCTCGCCGCGCGACCCAACCGCGAGGCGATGCGGAGGGCCGCGCGAACCCGCGCTCAGAGCTGATCTCGCGCATGACCCTTCGCCTTAGGCCCTTCGGTGGAGCGTACTGAGGAACGCTCATCGGCAGGGCCGCGACGACCGTCTCAAAGCTGGCAAGCTCCTCCGCACATACGGCACAGCTCTCCAGATGCCGACGAAACGCCTCCGCCTCGGCGGGCTCGAGCGCGCCCATCGCATAAGCGGCGGCGTCACCGCCGCAATTGGGGAGATCAGATCCGTGACCGTCCATCTCTTGCTCCCAGCTCATGCTAGAGCTCCCGCCTGGTCATCGAGCGTGCTTCGCAGCTTTGCCAGCCCAAGGCGCATCCTTCCCTTGACAGTGCCCTGCGGAAGCTTGAGAAGGGCCGCGATCTCAGTGTGGGTGAAGCCCCCGAAATACGCCAGCTCGATCACCTGCCGCTGATCTGCCGGCAGCATCTCGAGGGCTCGCCGCATCACGCGCGAGCGCTCGCGCCGCTCTACCTCTACGTCGGTTCGCTCACCCGCCGCGAAGCGATCGGCGAGACCCTCGTCGCTCACGCTCTGCCCCTCACGCAGCGCATTGCGCCGCAGCATGTCGATTGCACGGTTGTGCACGCTTCCCAGAACCCATGAGCGCACGCTGCCGCGAGTCCGGTCATACCGGCCCCCAGCCCGCCAAAGCGACAGGAACGCCTCTTGAACCACATCCTCAGCCACGGCCCGTCGGCCGCAGATTCTGAACGCCAATGAGAACGCAGGGCCACTATGGCGATCGAAGACGACCTCGAAGGCCCGCGCGTCCCCGGCGGCAACCAGCTCCATCAGATCCTCGTCGGCCAACGAGACGTAGCGCCCGCCGGTGCCCCTAAACATCGCGCTCAGCCCCTGACATACGGCGCCCGACGCACGGTGCCCACTCGACTGTCGCGCATAGTATCCATCTCAGACGCGTACGCACTAGCGGCAATTCTGGATCATCCGGCGCGCTCCTGGCTCGGTGCCACCGAGCCGCTGCCGAGCACGCGCAGCTGCCCCCACGGAGCGCCGGGCGGCACCGAGCGGTCGCCGTCGGGGGGCTTGGGTCGCCGGCAGCTTGTGGTGCGATCGCTCGCTGCGCGGCGAACATTCCTACGTTCCTCTTAGAGAGCGCTCAACACCCTCTTATGGAGGGCGATGATGCTGCAGGCAGCAATCGGTGCGCCGGGCGCGCACCGACTCCAGCAATGAGAAGAGCCGCCAGCAAGTGCATAAGGGCATGAGCCTCAGAGACGCCGAGCGATCGCGGATCACCTATCTGCTTGCAGTCGCGGTGGTCGCTGTAGCGATATTTGCCTACAGCTCCGTCGGGCCTGCCTCCTCGCAGACTGACGCAGTGACTCGCACCGCGACAGCTCAGTACGGCGTGGTCCAATCGACCGTCTCAGGATCGGGCACGGTCGAGCCCGCAGACGAGCTCAACCTCGGCTTCAAAACCGCCGGCACCGTGAGCCACATCTACGTCTCAGCGGGTAAGCACGTGAGCAGGGGCCAGCTGCTCGCCGAACTCGACCCCAAGGATGCGGAAGTGACGCTCGAGCAGGCCAGAGCCGCTCTGCAGTCAGCTGAAGCGACCCTTGCTCAGGAGGAAGAAAGCGAAGGCGAAGCCGCCGGCGGCGGCAGCGCGGCGCCTGCCGGAGGCAGCTCGAGCGCAGCGCGGGCTGCTGCAGGCGGCGCAGAGGCGCTGACATCGCAGACGTCGACCACACGCACGCGCCAGAGCGCGGCAACGCGCGAAGCCAACCTCGCCTCGGCGCGGGCAGCGGTAAGCAGCGACAAGCTTGCCCTTGAAAGCGATGAACAGGCGGTCCAGAGCACCAAGCTCTACGCGCCCGAGAGCGGCACCATCATCACGCTCTCCGGCGAAGTCGGCGAAACCGTCTCCGCCACCGGCACGACCAAGGATGCGACCGCTGCAAGCAGCTCCGCCACGGGCAGCACCGCCGCCGGCGCGGGCGCCGGCCGTGGCGGAGCTGGATCAGGCGCCGGCGCCTCAGGATCCTCCTCGAGCTCCTCAAGCTCCTCAAGCGCCGCCTTTGCCGTGCTTGGCAAGCTCGGCTCGATGCATCTGGTGGTCGGGCTGAGCGAGTCGGAAATCGGTCAGGTGAAGGTCGGCCAGGCGGCGACGGTGACCATTGAAGCGCTCGGCGGGGCCAAGCTTGCAGCCCACGTGATCGAAGTTGCATCACTGCCCACGAGCAGCAGCTCGAGCGGCGTCGTCACCTATGACGTCACCCTCGCGCTTGACCAGCTCGAAGCCGGGCTGAAGCCGGGCATGAGCGCCACCGCCGAAGTGATTGTTTCGCAGGAAGAAGGCGTGAGCATCCCATCCAGTGCCATCACCGGCGGCGGCGTCACGGTGATCGACGCTGGAGCGCAGGTGCGCCGCAGCGTCGTCACGGGCCTCGCCGGCAACAGCCAGACGATCATTCGCTCAGGTCTCGGTGCCGGAGAAAAGGTCCTGCTGCCGGCGATCACCAGCACCGGCACGGGCACGAGCGGCAGCAGCGGCGTCCTCTCGCGCCTGCGCAGCCGCATCGGCGGCGCGCTCGGCGGCGGCCTTTTGGGCGGTGGGCCGGCCGGTGGCTGAGATGCACCGGCCAGCCCGCAGGCACACCAGCGCCGGCGGGCCGCGCGCGCGACCGCTGATCGCGCGGCGCGTGCCGGGCCACCGGCCTCCGGCGCGCTCGCGCCATCCGGTGATCGATGTGCGCGACGTCGCCAAGACCTACAAGATCGGCCAGATCGAAGTGCCGGCGCTGCAAGGGGTGAGCCTGCGCGTGGAGAGCGGCGACTTCGTGGCGATCATGGGCAGCTCCGGCTCGGGCAAGAGCACCCTGATGAACATCCTCGGCTGCCTGGACGTGCCCAGCAGCGGGCGCTACCTGATCGATGGCACTGACATAAGCCAGCTCGACGAGGACGATCTCTCCGATCTGCGCAGCCGCAAGATCGGCTTTGTCTTCCAGAGCTTCAACCTCGTGCCGCGCACGAGCGCGATCGCCAATGTCGAGCTTCCGCTCGCATACGCCGGCCTCTCTCGCACCGAGCGCCGGCGGCGCGCGCTGCGCGCGCTGCGGGCGCTCGGGATGGCCGATCGTCTCGCGCATCAGCCATCCGAGCTCTCCGGCGGCCAGCAGCAGCGCGTCGCGGTTGCGCGCGCGATAGTGACAAATCCATCGCTGCTCCTCGCCGATGAGCCGACCGGCAACCTCGACTCGCGCTCAACCGAGGAAGTGCTGAGCATCTTCGCGCGCCTGAATCTTGAAGGGCGCACGGTTGTGCTGATCACGCATGAGCCCGGCGTCGCGACGCAGGCAAAGCGCGTCGTCCGCCTGAGCGATGGGAAGATCGAGAGCGATGAGCGCCGCTGCGGCGTACACGACCCGCCGCCCGCGCTAGGGCGCCAGCAGTCCGCGCATGGTCGCCGCTCCGCCCTCCCCGAGGCCGGGAGCGAGCGCTGATGGGCATTCAGACACTGCGCATCGCCTGGGGTGGGATCGCAGCCAACAAGCTTCGCTCGGGGCTGACGATCCTCGGCATGACGATCGGCGTGGCCTCGGTGATCGTGCTGATAGCGGTGGGCAACGGCTCCTCCCGGGCGGTGCAGTCGCGCATCAGCCGCCTTGGCACCAACCTGCTCGAGGTCAGCGCCGGGGGCGGCTTTCGCGGCCTCCTGCGCTCATCTTCGCAGAGCAGCATCTCGCTGACCAGGCAGGACGCCGAAGCGCTCCAAGACAAGAGCCTTGCGCCGGCCGTCAAGAGCGCCTCGCCCGTTGTGCAGGCAAGCGGCGTGACGCTTGTTCACGGCAGCGCCAGCGCCGAACCCTCAGCGTTCATCGGCACCGATCCCGCATACCTGCAAGCGCGCAACTACCGCGTCGCGGAAGGATCCTCCTTCACGAGTGAAGACGTGAGCAAGCACCGCAAGGTGGCTGTGATCGGACAGAGCATCTTTGAAGAACTCTTCCGGGGCGAAAGCGCCGTCGGGCAGACGATCAAGGTCAACGGATCAAACTATGAGGTCGTGGGTGTGCTCGCGGCCAAGGGCGCGAGCGGCATCACAAATGAAGACAGCGTGGTGATCGCGCCGATCACCACGGTTCAGGACAACCTCACCGGCATCGGGCCGATCGACGCGATCACGGTCGAGGCGAAGTCGCAGGCTCAGCTTGCGAGCGCCGAAGCCGAGGTCACCCAGATCATCGAGGAACGCCATAAGATCACCGACAGCGCAGAACCGGGCTTCGAGGTGCTGAACCAGGGATCGCTGATCGAAACCTCCAGCGAAACGAGCAGAGTCTTCACGACATTGCTCGGGGCGGTGGCAGCAATCTCGCTGCTGGTCGGCGGCATCGGCGTCATGAACATCATGCTGGTCTCGGTGACCGAGCGCACGCGCGAGATCGGCATCCGCAAGGCGATCGGCGCGAGGCGGTCGGACATCTTGACGCAGTTCCTCAGCGAGGCGATGATGATCTCGTTCTGCGGCGGCCTGTTGGGCGTGCTGATCGGAGTTATCGGCAGCCAGTTCAAGATCGCCGGCGTGCAGCCGCAGATCGCGACCTACTCGCTGCCGCTCGCCTTCGGCGCCGCGGCGCTCTCCGGGCTCTTCTTCGGAACCTACCCGGCCGCGCGCGCGGCGATGCTGGGGCCGATCGAAGCGCTGCGCTATGAGTGAAACAACTCCACAGAAGGAGCCGATGATGGCAGCAGAAGCAGACAACGATCTCGACACCTTGACCTTCGAGCCACTTGACGGCTCAGAAGCGGAGACTCGAGGGCAGGAGCTGCCGCCACGGCCGCGCCGACGTCTGCTCACGCCGTTGACTGTCGCGCTGCTTGTGGCGCTGGCGGCGGGCTGCGGGTTCATCGGCGGCGTGCAGGTGCAGAAGGGTGAATCCTCGGGCGCCACCTCCGCAGGCCTGCCGGCGGGCATCGCGTCGCGGCTGGGAGCGCTGCGCAGTGCGCGCTCAGCGGGCGGCGCGCCAGCGGCAGGATTCCTGGGCGGCGCGGGCGCCTTCCTGGGAGGCGCGGGTGGCGGCCTCACCACGGGAGAAGTCGCTGACATCAGCGGCTCCACCCTCTATGTGACGACAAGCGAAGGCAACACCGTGAAGGTGAGCACCGCGGGCGCGAAGGTGACCAAGACCGTCGCAACGCACCTCAGCAGCATTCATCCGGGCGACGCGGTCCTCGTGCGGGGCGCGAAGGCAAAGAACGGGGCGATCGAAGCCAGCTCGATCTCGATCAGCCCAGCCGCCGCCGGCACCTCCTCGGGCGCAGGGTCGAGCGGCGGCACGCCCGCGCTGTTTGGCGCGGGTGGATAGACGCGCACGGGCGGATCGTAGCTCGAACACTGAGAAAACACCACAGATCAAGGAGCACACCCACATGAGCAATCGCAAGCGCCGTGCAGGCGACAACCCCGGCAGAGCGCGGGCGGCTCTGCGTCCCCCCGCGCTCCTCGCGTCGGTCTCGCTGCTTGCGCTCGCAAGCCTCGCGCTCGCCGCGTGCGGCGGATCCTCGAGCGCGGCAAACGCTGCGAGCAAGAGCAGCGCGGCTTCCTCAACCGGCGCGGGCGCCAACGGCGCGGGGCGCTTCGCGGCGCTGCGCGCCTGCCTCGAAAAGCAGGGCGTCAAGCTGCCCGCACCGGCGGCAGGCGCTCACCCCGGCGGTCGGTTTGCGCCAGGGGGCGTACCCGGCCGCCCGCCCGGTGGCTTTCACCTCGCCTCCGGCGCTGCGCGCAGCAAGCTCCAAGAAGCGCTTAGTAAGTGCGGCGCGGGCTCCTTCCGCGGCGCACGCTTTCGCAGCCCCGCAGTGAAAGCAGCGCTTGAAAAGTATGCCGCGTGCATGCGCGAAAACGGTGTCAACCTGGCCGCGCCCAACGCATCCGGCAGCGGGCCCGTGTTCAACACCAAGAACATCAACACGAGCAGCGCCGCTTTCAAGTCGGCCGAGAGCCGGTGCCGCAGCGACCTGCCGGGGCTCTTTGCCCATGGCGCGCCTCCCTCGGGCGGCGCCACGGGTGGCTCCTCAGGCGCTGGAGCGCCGGCGACCGGTTGAGTCACTCTTCCTCGGCAGCGCCACAATCAGACTGTGGAGAGCCCCCGCAATGCCAGCATCCTTGTGGTCGACGATGACCGCGCGGTGCGCAACGCTCTGCGGCGCGTCCTGCGCCTCGCCGGCTACGAGGTGCAGACTGCGGAGGGCGGCCTCGAGGCGCTGGATGTGATCGCGCGCTCAGTGCCCGATGCTGTTGTGCTGGACATCGGCCTGCCCGACATCGACGGGCTCGAGGTCTGTCGGCGCCTGCGGCGGTTGCAGAATCGCGTGCCAATCCTCATCCTCACGGCGCGCGATGAGGTGGCGGATCGCATCGACGGCCTTGACGTCGGCGCAGATGACTACATGGTCAAGCCCTTTGATGTCGGGGAGCTCGGGGCGCGTCTGCGGGCCCTGCTGCGACGGGCAAGCCCGCAGAGCGCAGGCCCCGGCGCACGGCCGCTGTCATTTGCGGAGGTTGTCCTCGACAGCGAGCGCCACGGCGCGATCGTGCGCGCAGCCGACGACCTGCCCGCTGCGGCGGCGGGGCGGGAGGCCGGAGAGGCTACGCCCGGTCGCGAGGAGCGATTCGTCGAGCTGACCCGCACCGAGTACCAGCTGCTCGAGCTCTTCCTCTCACGCCCACGGCAGGTGCTCTCGCGCGCGGCGATCTACAACCATGTGTGGGGCTATGACTTCGGGCCGACCTCCAACGCGCTGCGCGTTTACGTCGGCTACCTGCGTCGGAAGCTCGAGGCAGCCGGCGCGCGCGGTCTCATCCACACGGTCCGCGGGGTGGGCTACGTGCTGCGGGAGCCATGAGCCTGCGCGGACGGATCGCAGCTGCGGCGAGCCTCTCGGTGGCGCTTGCGGTGATCGCCGCGGCGGCGGGGGTCTATTTCGCGGTGCGCTCGGACCTGCGCGGTGGCATCGACAAGTTCCTCACCCAGCGCTCGCACAAGATCGTCACGCTCGCAGCGGCGGCGCCGGAGCGCGCGCTCTCGACGCTCGATCAGCTGCGTGCGCTCGCTCGCGGCGCGCGGGCGCCGGGCGGGTTCCCGCCGCACCTGCCCTCTCCGCGGTTCGGCGCGCCACCTGGCTTTATCGAGCTGATCGCGCCGAGCGGCGCGGCGGTCGTTCCGGGCGGGCAGGGAGCGTCGCCGGCGCTGGCGCCCGATGCGAGCGACAGGCGGATTGCACGCAGCGGACGCGGCAGCTCCTTCAGCGATCGGCTCATCAAGGGAACTGAACTGCGCGTGCTGACGGTGGGGATCGGGAGCAGGGGCGCAGTCCTGATCGCCCGTCCGCTGACGGAAGTCAACGACGACCTGAGCAGCCTGCTGCCGCTGCTTGCCCTGGTTGCGATCGGCGGGATCGTTCTCGCGGCGCTGCTTGGTGTGCTCGTCGCGCGCACGGCGCTCGTCCCGATCGCGCGCTTCACCGCGCGCACGGAGGAGCTCAGCGACAGCCTCGATCTGGCGCAGCGCCTGGAAATCAAGGGGCGCGATGAGCTGGCGCGGCTGGCGCACAGCTTCAACACCACGCTGGATGCGCTCGAGCGCTCAATCGAGGCGCAGCGTCATCTGATCGCGGACGCAAGCCACGAGCTGCGCACGCCGATCGCGAGCCTGCACGCCAACATTCAGGTTCTCAGGGAGGCCGACCGTCTCTCGCCAAGCGAGCAGGAGGGCCTGCGCAACGACATTGAAGAGGAGCTCGCAGAGCTGACCTCGCTCGTCAGCGACATCGTCGAGCTGGCGCGGGGCAGCAAGCGCATCGACACGCTCGACGAGCTGCGTCTGGACCAAATCGTAGAGAGCGTGCTCGAGCGCGCTCGCCGGCGCAGCGACGTGCGCTTTGTCGTGAGCCTGGAGCCGACGTTGATCCGTGCGCAGGGGCAGCGGATCGACCGGGCGATCTCAAACCTGATCGACAACGCGTGCAAGTGGAGCCCACCACAGGGGCCGGTCGAGGTTGCGCTGATCGGCGGCGTCCTCAGCGTGCGCGATCACGGCCCGGGCTTTGCCGAGCACGACCTGCCCTTCGTCTTCGACCGCTTCTACCGTGCCGACCGCGCCCGCAATCTGCCCGGGTCAGGGCTGGGCTTGGCGATCGTGCGCCAGGTGGCGGAGTCCCACGACGGCTACGCGCACGCCGCAAACGCGCCGGGCGGCGGCGCCGTGCTCTATGTGAGCTTTGGCGCGCCGATCGAGATTGGCGCACCCGCCGCGCGCTCTCCATCCCCCGCATAGACGACACCGGCGCGGGCTTCGGATCGCAGCTGGATGCGACCGCGCTCGGCCCAGGCCGACGAGGGCGCGCCGAAGGGGCGGCCGGGCAGCAGCCTCCGCCCTCAGGCCTCGGACGCCCGTGCGTCGCAGCCCCGTGCGGATCTCCGCCACCCCGCGCGTCGCTGCGAGCCGCCCGCGCGCGCCTGCGCGAAGGTGACCATGCGCTTGCGATCCTCGTCCCAGAGCTTGAGCCGCACAGCCCGGATGCCGTCCCAGAGCGAGAGCGTCGGCACCGTATCGAAGATCGCGTTCTCGTAATGCGCGCGGCGCAGGTTGTAGTTGGGAATGCGCGGGTTGAGGTGGTGGACGTGGTGGTAGCCGATGTTGCCGCTGAAGAACTCAAGCAGCTTGGGCAGCTTCAGGAAGGAGCTGCCCTTCAGCGCTGCGTTTGCGTACTCCCAGTCGGCGCCGCGCTCCCAGTAGGCGTCCTCGAACTGATGCTGGACGTAAAAGAGCCAGATGCCCACGGAGCCCGCCAGCAGCGCTGGCGGTGCCCACACAAGCAGGTATTGGAGCGGGCCGATCAGCCAGCAGCAGGCGGCGACGATCACCGCGAGGGCGACATCGGTGAGGATCACGCTGCGGCGCATGCGCGGGCGTGCGTTGCGGGCGACGATGCGCGGCCCGATCACCATCGCGATGATCGGGCCCAAGCCGAACATAAGCAGCGGGTGTCGCTGGAGGCGATAGGCGAGGCGCCCGCGGGGAGGAAGGGCGCGGTACTCGCTGACCGTCAGCGTACGGATGTCACCCACGCCGCGCCTACCGAGATCGCCGGAGGTCGCATGATGCACCGCGTGGTCGTGCCGCCAGCGCACGAAAGGTGACCACAGCAGCAGCCCCAGCGCGACGCCAAGCCATGCGTTCGCACGCCGGGAGGCGAGCAGCGAGCCGTGAGAGCAGTCGTGGAAGAGGATGAATGTGCGCACGAGGAAACCGGCGGTGGGCACCGCGAGCACGAGGACGAGGAGCACCGAGACCCGCAGAGCGAAGTACATCGCGACCGAGAGAGCGAGATACGGCAGCACGGAGGTCGCGATGTCACGCAGCGCAAGGCCCAGCGAAGGCCGGGCGTAGGGAGCAAGCTGCTGGCGCCAGTCCTGCCCAGAATTGGCCGAGATCAAGGAGTCACCTTGCTGCGGCGCACCCGCAGGTGCTTGCGCCGCGACGCCGGCCTACCCGCTTGTGATGGTCGCGGGCTTTGATCAGCCTGTAAATCATCTTCTTCCAGAGCCATCTGAGGGCACCTACTGCCATATCGGCCTTTGCGTCCGCACCCTGAAGCGCTGCGCCGCGAGGATTGCAGTAAGCAATGACCACCAGCAACGATGCCTGCCATGGTCCGGTCGATCCACAACCGCTCAGCGCACCCTATCAGCCGTTGCGGCGCCCCGTGCGCTCATGGTCGCCCAGGCGGAGCACGGAGCCGGCCGGAGCGCTCCGGGCACTTCAAGCGCTCGCGCTGCGCCTGGCTTCATGCGCCTGCTCGGCGCCGGCGCGAGCCGCCTCCAGGGCGGGCGGTCCGAGACCTCGCGGCAGGCGCGGGGTGGCGGCGGTGATGCTCGGCAGCGGAGCCGGAGAGCTCGTGCGCGATGCCAAGCTCCTCGGCCAGTCGGCGCACCTCACGGCGCTCGCCTGAGCTCACAAGCGTGATCCCGATGCCGCTGCGCCCGGCGCGCGCGGTGCGCCCGACGCGGTGCACATAGGAGTCGCGATCGCCCGGCGGGTCGAAGTTGATGACGTGCGAGATGCCCGCCACATCGATGCCGCGGGCGGCGACGTCGGTTGCGACCATCGTGTCGATCGCGCCGGACTCAAAGCGCGCCAGCGCCTGCTCGCGCTGGCGCTGGGACTTGTCTCCGTGCATTGCGACAGCCTCGACGCCGTGGCTGCCCAGACGTCGCACCAAGCGGTCTGCGCCGCGCTTGGTGCGCACGAACACGAGCGCCAGCGCGCGCTCCCCGGCAAGCTCCTCGACGAGCGCATGCACGCGGCGCTCGGATGCCACCGTGATGAACCGGTGCTCGATCGCCGGGGCGGAGCGAGGGGCGTCGGAGCCCTGCTCGCGCAGCACCGCATCCCTTGTGTAGCGCTTGGCGAAGTGGCCCGCCTCGCCGTCGAGCGTCGCTGAAAACAGCAGCGTCTGGCGTCCCTTGGGACACGCGTCGATGATCCGCTCGACCGCCGGCCGGAAGCCCATGTCGAGCATCCGATCGGCCTCGTCGAGCGCGAGGATGCGGATCGCATCAAGCGTGAAGGCGCCCCGTGCAAGCAGGTCCTCCAGGCGACCCGGCGTCGCAACGAGGATGTGCGAGCGAGCGGCGGTGCTCGCCTGCCTGGTCAGGCCGACGCCGCCGTAGACGGCGCAGACCCGAAGGCCGCGCGCCTGTGCGAGCGGCCTGACCTCATCGACTATCTGGCTTGTCAGCTCGCGCGTGGGCGCGAGCACGAGCGCGGCAGGGCGCGCAGCTGCGGCAGCGATCCGCTCGACGATTGGGATGCCGAACGCAAGCGTCTTGCCGGAGCCGGTCGGCGACTTCACGAGCACATCCCGACCGGCGAGGACGTCGCCGATGACAAGACGCTGAACAGGGAAGGGCTGCGTGATCTGCCGGCGAGCAAGGGCCTGCACGAGAGCGCGCGAGACTCCAAGCTCGGCAAAGGTATGTGTGGACATGAGCTTCTCCTTGGCGGCACGGTGGGCCGCGTACGGTTCGGGAGGCCGTGGCTAACCCGAACCGCATCGCTGCGGGACCCAAGTAAGCTGCCTCGCGGCCGACGGCGCCGACCGCGCAGCTCAAGTTAGCAGGTCACGCGGGCAGCGGACGCTCAGCGCGCCTCAGCCTGTCGGCTGCGCTTAGTCCAGGAGGGCAAGCTCATCGGCGCTTAGCTCAAGCTGCGCTGCTGCGACGTTCTGCTCGAGATGCGCAAGCGAGGATGTGCCCGGGATCGGCAGCATCACCGGGCTGTGAGCGAGCAGCCAGGCCAGCGCGACCTGGGCGGCGGTAGCCTCGTGCGCGGCGGCGATCTCAGCGACGGGCCCGCCGGGCTCCGCCAGCCTGCCTGCGGCGAGCGGGAACCAGGGGATGAAGCCGATTCCCTCTTGCTCGCAGTAGCGCAGCACGTCCTCAGATTGGCGATCGACCAGGTTGTAGCGGTTCTGCACGGTTGCAACAGGGAAGTGCTCCTGGGCTGCCTTGATGTCCTCCACAGACACCTCCGAGAGCCCCAGATGACGCACCTTGCCCTCCTCCTGCAGCTCTTTCATCAGCCCGAGCTGCTCCTCGCGCGGCACCTTCGCGTCGATGCGATGCAGCTGCCAGAGGTCGATCGTCTCGACGCCGAGCCTGCGCATGCTCATCAGGCAGCATTGGCGAAGATACTCTGGGCGCCCGACCTCCGCCCAGCGGTTGGGCCCCTGGCGCGTGAAGCCCCCCTTGGTGGCGATATGAACGCCTTCGAAGGGATGGAGAGCCTCATGGATCAGGTTCTCGGAGTCCTCGGGGCCGTAGGAGTCCGCGGTGTCGATGAAGTTGACCCCCAGCTCAGGCAGGCGCTTGAGCAGCGCGATCGCGCCGTCGTGATCGCGCGGCGGGCCCCAGACTCCCGCGCCGGTGATGCGCATGGCGCCGTAGCCCAGGCGTGTGACCTCGAGGTCGCCGCCGATCTTGAAGCTGCCGGAGGGAGTAGCGCTTGCGCTGATCGAACAAGTATGCCAGCGCTCAGCCTTGCTCCCTCGCGCGGGCTGCGGCTCCTAGCCTGCGAGCAGCGGCGAGGGTGGAATGCGCGTCGCTCCGTGGACGCTTGCGATGCGCATCGTGATCTGGTCCAAATAGCACCAGCACCAATCCTCGCCCGGCTCCAGCGAGCGTATGATCGGATGCCCGGCCGTCTCTGCGTGCTCGCTCGCGTGACGGTTGGGCGAGCCATCGCAGCAGCCGACGTAGCCGCACTCCAGGCAGATCCGCAGGTGGAGCCACTTGCCGCCGGAGGCAAGGCAGCCCTCGCAGCCCTCGACCGCGCCGGGAAGCTCGCTTATGAGCACGTGATCCAGGTGGGTGCAGCTGTTGGTCATCCGGCGCTCCCCCCTGGCTCGCTGCGCTCGGTGACCATCACGCCGCGGCTCTCGCTGCGCGCGGGCGAGCGCCGCGTGGCTCGCAGCCGGTGCCATGCTGGTCCTGGATGGATTGCAGCTTCGCGCACGAGCAGGGCAGGAGTCTATCGAGCCCCGCGGGTAGGTGGCTGCTTGCGGCCGCGGTCCTCGGCTCGGGGATGGTGTTTCTCGACGGGACCGTCGTGAATGTCGCCCTGCCTCGCATCGGCACCGCTCTCAGGGCCTCGACGAGCGCTCTGCAGTGGGTTCTCGACGGCTATCTGCTGACGCTCACATCCCTGATCACGCTCGGCGGAGCGCTCGGCGATCGCTACGGACGCCGCCGAGTCTTCGCAATCGGCGCCACGCTCTTTGCGGTCTCATCGCTGCTCTGTGCCATGAGCGCTACCGCGGCGGAGCTCCTCGCTGCGCGGATGCTGCAAGGGGCCGGCGGCGCCCTGCTCGCGCCTGGCAGCCTCGCGATGATCGAGTCGAGCTTTCGCCCCGCCGACCGGGCCCGGGCGATTGGCGCATGGTCCGGGCTCGGCGGCGTGGTCGCCGCGCTCGGGCCGCTTCTGGGCGGATACCTGGTGGAGGCCGTCTCGTGGCGGGCGATCTTCCTGATCAACATTCCCTTGGCGGCCATCGTCATCGTCGTGGCCAGGCGCCACGTAGCGGAGAGGCGCGACATGGCTGCTCGCGGGCCGCTCGACCTCGTCGGCGCGATGCTTGCCGTGGTCGCGCTCGCCGGGATCGCTTACGCGCTGATCGAGGGGCTGGTCGCAGGCGCTTCGGCTGCGATTTTGGGCTCGGGCATCGGCGGCATGCTCGTGCTGTGTGTATTTCTGCTCTGGGAGCGCGGCGCAGCCAATCCGATGGTGCCGCTCTCGCTCTTTGACTCCAAGCAGTTCAGCTCGGCCAATGCGGTCACGTTCGTCGTCTACGCGGCGCTCGGCGGAGTCTTCTTCCTGCTGGTCGCCTTTCTTCAGGTGGCGCTCAGGTACACGCCGATGGCGGCCGGAGCTGCCGCCCTGCCAGCGACGGCGCTGATGCTGGCGCTCTCGGCACGCGCAGGTGCGCTGGCACAGCGGATCGGACCTCGTGCGCCGCTAGCGCTTGGCTGCTTTCTGATCGCCTCCGGCCTGCTGCTGATGACGCAAATCGATCCGGGCGCTCGCTACCTCTCGAGCGTGCTGCCCGCGGTGCTCGTCTTCGGGCTGGGTCTGACGATCGTGGTGGCTCCGGTCACGGCGACGGTCCTCGCATCGGCCGATGACCGGCTTGCCGGTACCGCTTCAGCAATAAACAATGCCGTCTCGCGTCTGGGCGGGCTCATCGCCGTGGCCGTGCTGCCGCTGATAGGGGGCCTGAGCGGCCGGAGGTTCTACCTGCCGCTCGCGATGGCGCACGGCTTCCACATCGCGATGGCGGCGTGCTCGCTGCTGGCGCTGGCCGGCGGCGTCCTCTCGTGGCTGACGATCAGCCCGCACGCCCTTGATGCCGCCTTTACCGGCGCGGGCTCGGGCATGCAGATCCTGCGCGAGCGCTCCTGCTCGGTCACGGGCACGCCGCTGTACCTCTCGTCTATGGCTGCCGATCGGGCGCGCCCGCCGCGACAGACGGCTGCAAATACGCCCAGGGGCTAAAGGTTGGGAGCCTGCCGCCGATACTGGCCGCGAGAGAGGGAGATCGTCAAAGGCATACCCGTCGCGAGGCGGGGACGCAAAGTCAGGGATCTCTATGAGACCGCCCGGCTGCCGACCTCAAAGTCACAGTCGCTGCGAAGGGTCGCGGCGCGATCAGGGAGGTCCACAGATGGTACAGGTCATCGCCCTTGCGTCCATTGCCACAGTCGTGCTGACTGCCGCGGCATTTGCGCTTGCCGCCCCGCCGGCGCCCCCGGCGGCTGCTGCGCGCCAGAGCCGATTGGCGCCTGAGGGCGCGGCTGCCGAAGTCCCGGCGGGGCAGGCGCCCTCGCTGCTGCCGGCGACGATCTCACAGCTGCCGGCAGCGGGCGACCAGGCGCCCGCAGCATACGGCCAGACGGCCGCGCCGCCATCCGGCCTTCCGGCGGCGGTGAACCTGATCGTCACCGTCCCGGTGATCGTCGGCGGCCTGCCCCAGCGCGAGCCGGAGGTCGTGAGCGGATCCGTGGCCATCTCGGGGCAGAGCTGGGAGGAGGTCGTGCAGCGACCCGATGCCGATGCGCTCGAGGAGCTGCCGGCGCAGCTTGCGCCACATCGCTATCAGCTGCCCGTCCGAGCCACCGCGCTCTCCGCGCCCCAGCTCCTGGCCGCTCCCGGCGGCTCTCAGGCGGCGGTGGACGTGGTTGCCTGACCCGCAGCTGCTTGCAGCGACCCCGGCGGGCGCCTGCCAGCGCTCAGCACAGCCTGCCGCTACGCTCTTCAAGTGCTACAGCGGGACGCAAGCGGGCAGAGGCGCTGAGCAGTGGGCGGACGCTCGGAGCAACCCGGCCTGCGCAGAGCGCAACGGACGGCCGAGGAGGGGTGGCCTGCGGTCAACTACGCCGACTGGTCTGAGACATGCGACACGCTGCACGCGCACACACAGGTCCTGGGCAAGCTTGCCGCGGCGCTCGCGCCACCTCAGCCGCAGCTCCAGCACGCTGCGCTGCGCCTGACCGCAAGGGGCTTCGAGACGCCGCCGCTGCCCGCACCAGATCGCTCGGGTGCGCTGGTGATCGGCCTTGACCTGCGCGCTCACGAGGCATTCGTCGAGCACAGCGCGGGCCGCAGCCTGCGGGTTCCCCTGACACCAGATGCGGCCGTCGGGGAGGTTGCGAGGGAGCTGATCGCAGGCACGAGGTCGCTGGGTGGCCGGGTGGAGATCGACACGACTCCCCAGGAGGTCTGGTGGAGCGTGCCACTAGACGCCGATCGCGAGCACGGCAGCTACGACACCGAGGCGGTGGCTTCCTACCACGCTGCTGCGACCAGAGCAGCGCTGGTGCTGGCTGCCTTTCGCGCTCCGTATCGGGGACGCTCGACTCCCGTCAACGCCTGGTGGGGATCGTTTGACCTGGCGGTCAATCTGTTCTCGGGGTCACCCGCAACGCCGCCTTCGGAGGGCTTCATCATGCGCAACGCGATGGATTCCCAGGAGGTCGCCGTCGGCTGGTGGCCGGGAGATCCCCGCTACGGGAAGGCCGCGTTCTACGCATACGCGCACCCGGCCCCGGAGAGCTTCGCGCACGCCGAGATCTCGCCCGAGCCCGCTCGCTGGGAGGAGGCGCTTGGGGAGCACGTGCTCGACTGGGACGACGTCCGCTCAGGCGCCCATCCGCACGAGCGTGCTCTGCAGTTCGCGCGCTCGGCGTTTCGCGAGGCGTGCACGGTGTGCGAGTGGGACCCGGCGCTGCTGGCAAGCATGGAAGGCGCGCCGCCGCCAATCAGGTGACGCTGTCCGCCGAGCCGCGCCTGCCAGCCGATCGAGGAGGGGTGGAGCATCGGAGACCGCGATCAGCGCGCTCGAGTCGCAGGTACTCTTTGAGCATGGGCCGAGCTGAATGCGCGCCAAGCCGCAGATGGTCGCAAGAGCGGCTGGCGCTCATCCGCAGGCGGCCTGTGCGGCTGCTGGCCCTGCCGGCCGCCGCGCTGGCGCTGGGGGCGGCACCGGCGGGCGGGCAGGCGGCGCCTGCCGCGACAAGCACGACGCCGGCGCCCGGACCTGCGCCTGCGACCGAGATCACCCTGCAGCCTCGCCGCCACCTCGCAAACGGCGCCGCCCCTCTGCTCGTGCGCCTCTCGGCCCCACTCGCCCCAGGGTCGCCGAGCCCGACGCTCGTGCCGCGTGTCGCAGGCAGCTGGCGCGCGGAGGGCGCCGCCGAGGTGTTCACACCAGCCTCCGCATTGCTGCCGTGCTCGCGCTACACGCTTGTCATCTCCGGGCGAACGCAGTCTGTCGGCCACGCTCCGCTCGGACGCCGGCGCAAGCTCCACCTCGCTGTCTCGTGTCCGTCGATCACAGCGCTGCAGGAGGCGCTGGCGCACCTTGGCTACCTCGATGCAAGGCTGCGAGCGGGCCGCCATGTGCGTCTGCCTCGGGCGCACGAGAGCCGCCGTGAAGCAGCGCTCAGCATCTTCAGCCCGCCGCCGGCGGCGCTTGTGACCTACCCCGCCAATGCCCCGCCGGTGCGGCGCGGCCAGCTGAACACGATCACACGGGCGGCGCTTGAGGTCTACCAGTCCGATCGCGGCCTGAGCGTCACCGGCTCACCGGACAGGCAGACTTGGCTCATGCTGCTTGACGACCTGAGCACCGACCGGCGCGATCCGCGGCCCTACACCTGGGTCCAGGTCTCAGAGTCCCAGCCGGAGCGACTGTGGCTGCATCGCGGCGCTCGCGTGGCCTTGACGACGCTGGTCAACACCGGCGTGGCGGGCGCCGAAACCCCGCACGGCATCTTCCCGATCTACCTGCGCTTCGTCTCGACATCGATGGCCGGCGAAGACCCCAACGGGACCAGGTACGACGTGCCTGACGTGCCCTGGGTGAACTACTTCTACGGCGGCGACGCCGTGCATGGCTACCCCCGCGAAGCCTACGGCTTCCCGCAGTCCAACGGCTGCGTCGAGCTGCCGATCGAAGCTGCGCGCACGATCTTCCCGATGCTGCAGATCGGCGACCTCGTGTGGGTGCAGTAGCGAGCTTCGCAAGCCACCGCAGCGCCCTCGCGCGCGGCGATCGCGCTGCATCGGCCTCACGCCGCCTGGCGCTCGAGCTCCATCCGCGGCGGGCTCAGGGCTTCAGGGGCCTCTCCGCCCGCCAGCTGAAGATCGGGCGCAGCGCGACGCGGTCGCAGCAGCGCTATCGCAAGCACGACGCCTGCCCCGATGGCGCCGGCACCGGCGAGAAACGCCAGGTGGTAGCCGCCGATCAGGGCGCTCGTGACCCCGTCGTGTGCGCTCAGCAGGCTCTTCGTGCGGCTTGTGGCAAGACTGTCGAGCAACGCGAGGCCGAGAGCGCCGCTGACCTGCATTGAGACGTTCGTGATGCCGGAGCCAAGCCCGGCGTCGGCCGGCGGAACCTCAGCCATCGCGATCGTGAGCAGCGGCAGAAATGCGCTGCCGATCCCGGCGCCGAGCGCCAGGCAGACAAGAAAGACGGTCGGGAAGTACGCCGTCTGCGGCCCCACCGTGGCAAACAGCATCAGACCGAGAGCGGCGGCGAGCATCCCGCCGAGCAGCACGCGCAAGGGGCCAAGGCGGCCGACCATGCCGGCGACGATCCCCTGCGAGAGGATTGCGACTGTGATCGTCCAGGGCAGGAAGGCGGCGCCGGTCTGGATTGCGCTGTAGTGACGGACGTGCTCCAGGTAGAGCGTGCCGATGAAGAAGGTCGAGTACATCGCGGTGACCAGAAACGCCCGCACGAGATTGGCCTGCAGGACACCGCGCACGGCGAATATGCGCAGCGGCATGATCGGGTTTGCAATCCTCCGCTCCAGCGCTATGAAGCAACCCATCAGCACCAGTGCGAGCGCGCCTGGGTCGAGCACCTCGCCGGAGGCCCATCCGTGCGTTGAGGCCCGCACGATTGCGTAGATGGCGCTCATCATGGAGGCGGTGACAAGGAGCGAGCCGAGCCAGTCGATGCCCGCCTTCGAGCGGGCGCCGGCGTCGTCTGGGATCAGCGCAGCCCCGAGCAGGAGCGTCGCCAGCCCGATCGGGAGGTTGACGAAGAAGATCCAGTGCCAGCTGAGCGCCTGGGTGAGCAGGCCGCCCGCGAGCAGGCCAAGCGAGCCGCCGGCGACGGAGACGAGCATGTAGGTGCCCATCGCGCGGGCGCGCTCCGCAGCCTCGGCGAACTCGGTGACGATTATCGCCAGGGTCACCGATGCCTGGACGGCGGCACCGACCCCCTGCAGGAAGCGCGCCGCCACCAGCCATCCCTGGCTTGGCGCGAGCCCGCAGAGTGCGGAGGCGCTCGCAAACAGGACGACGCCGACCAGGAAGATGCGCTTGCGCCCGAACAGGTCGCCCAGACGGCCGGCGAGCAGGAGCAGGCTTCCGAAGGTGATCAGAAAGGAGTTGACCACCCAGGTGAGGCTGCCCTGGGTGAAGTGCAGGTCGCGCTGGATCGACGGCAGCGCGACATTGACGATCGTTGTGTCCAGAACGATCATCAGCTGAGCCATGCAGACGACCAGCAGCGTTGCCCAGCGGCGGCGCTCTGCGGTGGCAAGGGGTGCGTCGGATGCGGTGCTCATATCAGCTCCTAACGTGTCGAGGTGGCTTCGCCCGGCTAAAATGGAGGCGTCCTCCGAAGTTATGTGGAGGGTGCCTCCGGAAGTATACGGAGGAAACCTCCGGTTTTCAAGGGGCAGTTTCATGAGCACCGTCGAGGCACCGCAGACGACCCTTCTCACGCGGCCCAAGCGCGCCGATGCGCGCCGCAACTACGAGAAGGTGCTGGCGGCGGCCCGGGAGGCGTTCGCCGAAGGTGGCCAGGCGACATCGCTCGAGGCGATCGCGCGCCGCGCGGGGGTCGGCATCGGCACGCTCTACCGCCATTTTCCAACGCGCCAAGCGCTCGTCGAGGCGCTTTACCTCGACGAGATTGAGGGGGTCTGCCGCGCTGCCGCAGCGCTCGAAGCGGCAGACCCGTGGGAGGCGCTCAGCCGCTGGCTGGATCGTGTGATCGACTACATCGCGACCAAGCAGGCGCTGGCCCATGAGCTCTTGAATGCTCTTCGACCGGATGCGTCGATGTTCAGGAGCTCTCGCGCATCACTAATCGCGGCGGGGCAGCCACTGCTGCGGCGCGCACAGGATGCGGGGCTGGTGCGCGGCGACGTAGATATCGAGCAGGTAGTGCAGATGCTGGTAGCGATCGCCAAGACGCCCGCCGGCGATCAGGATCAGATCAAGCATCTGGCGCACGTCGCGCTCGACGGCCTCCGCTATCGCCCCGATTGAGGGCGCTCTGCAGGCGCGAGCAGCGCCTCAGGCGGTGCCGCTCGTCCACGCGGGTGGTCTGCCGGCGCGCACGGCCGCGACCTCAGCGGCGATCTCCTGCCTGCTGGCGCCCTTCGCGCGTCAGCAGCGAGCACCGGCATGCCGGGGGCGAGGCGTATTGTGCTCAGCGCGGTCTCAAGCGAGCAGGCGACGCAAATCGCCGATCGGCACGATCGATGCCCGCACGCTTGCGTCCTCAGCGCCGGGTCAGGCGCGCTCGCCGACTGCCACGACGATTGGAAAGGCGAAGTGAATCGCGCCATCGCGACGGCGCTCTTCCAGGCCGAGCGTCTCGCCCGTGGCGATCGCTCGCTCGAAGTGCGCGCGCACAACGCCCGGATCGGGCGGGGCCGAGCGAGCGAGCACCGACTCCAGCTCGACCGCCAGGCGGTAGGAGCCTGCAATGCGAGCGCGGAGATCCGCCGATCGCATTGAGCTGAGAATCTCATCGTCAGTCAAGGCGCGCACGTGAGATGGATCGCGCGCGCGCTCAGCTTCGTTGAAGCGCCGCGCGATCAGCGGGTCGCTGCTGGCGACGATGTCGGCGACAACGACGCGACCTCCCGGAGCGCATACGCGCGCCATCTGCGCGAGGGCTCCTGCCGGGTCGGGCAGATGGTGCAGCGCATATCGGCAGGTGACGATCGTGAAGGCGCGATCGGCGTATGGCAGCTGCGCCACGTCGCCCACTGCAAATGACACATTGGCGAGACCCTGCGCCGCGCAGCGTAGCTGCGCCTGCGCCACCATCTCGGGCGTGAGGTCGATGCCGGTCACGCGCTCTGCGTGCGCCGCAAATGCGGCCGCGACGATCCCCGGGCCGCAGGCCACGTCGAGGACTACATCCGAGCTCCGAACTCGTGCGGCAGTGAGGAGCATCTGCATAGCCGAGGCGTCGTTCAGCGCGGCGGCCTGCGCAAATCCTGCCGCCTGACGAGTGAACTGCTCGACCATTGTCTCGCGGTGGCCCACCGCGCTCGAGCGTACCTGCTACGGTGCCGGGACCCCGACCCGCTCCCCGATGACGCGGCCCGAGGGAAGCTGCACGAAGGTCTCAGATGCGTTGTTGGCAGTGTTCGATTCCCACCACAGGTTGCGCGGGTTGACGATCTGTACGAACGCGAAGCGCCCGCGCAGGCCGGTCACGTCGATCCACTGTTCGGGATAGCCGTAAGGGTAGATGTCCGACCAGCCGACCGAGGTGCCGAACAGATCGTGCGAGATGTCGGCCTGTTCGCTGCAGCCGGGGTAGACCGCGGAGGTCGGCGAGCGCCGCGAGGGATGTGTTCGGGCCAGGTCGCGCAGGCAGTAGTCGACCTTGGGGCCCGTGCGCACCAGGCGCTCGAGCCTGAGGTGCGGGCCCAGCGACCAGAGCTGGAAGGAGGCGAGGTGGCGCACCTTCCAGTAGCTCGTGGAGCCGACGTAGCCGTATTCGTAGCGGTAGCCGGGTATGTACTTGTAGACGAGCTGCACGCGCGTGCGGAAGAGATGGACGTGGCCGCGGCGGTCGTAGATCGCCTGGCTGACGATCCAGCGCCGGTGGGCGCCGCGGCGCGCGCGCAGCTCGATCGGCCCGGCGCCGAGGCTGTTGACCGAGCTGGTCGCTCGCAGCAGCAGGCGTCCGGGGATCGTGGTCGTGTCCAGATGCAGTTCGGAGGGCGCCGACATCACAAGGTCCGGGCAGCGCAGGTGCAGCGACCTGCGCTGGCAGGGGTTGGCGGCAATCGTCTCGGTGGTCGTGGTGGTCGTGGTGAGAGCGGCCGAGCTCGTCGTGAGCGTCGTCGAGCTTGCGCTTGAGCTCTCCGAGCTTGTCGTGGCGGCTGTCGCGCCGCTCGCAGGCGTCTGCGCACCGGCAGCGCCCGCGGCAGCGCGGGCGCTCAGCGCAGCCGCCACCCCGACCGCCAGCAGGATCGCTGCTGAGCTGCTCATCGCCCCTGCCGCCAGCAGGCGCGCTGCGTGCGCAAACGCGCGCGGGCGACCCCTGCGCCGGCGCTCTCTGGCTCTGATGGACTCGCTCCGCATCGATATTGTCGCCCCTGGCTCCGGCTCAGGCTCTCGTACGGGCCCCCAGCGCGCGCCACATGATACAGGCGCCTCTTGCGGCGCTCACCCTCTGCGCCGAGAGCCGCTCTCAGCGCGGGCGACCAGCTCCAGCTCATCGACGCTCACGCGATGGCCGGCGGCGCAGCGCAGCTCGACGTGTACCGGCTCGCCGCACCCGGCGTGGCGCAGCTGCACCGGGCCTCCGCGCTCATCCAGCCAGCGGTCGCCCCACTGCATCAGCGCTGCCAGCGCCGGGAAGAGGTCGGCGCCCTTCTCGGTCAGCAGGTAGCGCTGGCGGGTGCGCTGGCCGGGCTCGCGATAGTCCTCGCGCTCAAGCAGGCCCTGATCGACCAGCTCGCGCAGGCGCTGGGCCGCCACGGGCTCGCTGATTCCCGCCCGCAGAGCGAAGTCGTCAAAGCGCGTGGTGCCGTAGAAGGCCTCGCGCAGGATCAGGAACGCAGAGCGCGTGCTTACGACGCCGAGGGTCTTTGCGATCGTGCAGCGCTCCGCGCTCCAACCGCTGCGCGGGTCAAGCCGGCCGGCCATGTGTATCGCGTGGCTCATCACCACCATCGTAGCTGGCTTTCCGTCGCCTAAGCCAGTGTGCTATGGCCCTGGCTATGCAGACTCTAAGTCAGCTTCAGACGGGCGCGCGGAGGCAGGCAGCTGCAGGCGCGGTGCTCGCGATCGCCTGCGCCGGTGTCGCGATGGCAAGCCTGGACCTGTTCATCGTCAACGTCGCGCTGCCCCGGATCGCCGCCGACCTCCACCTGCGCGGTGGCGGGCTGGGCCAGCTCTCGTGGGTTCTGAACGCCTACGCGATCGCCTATGCCGCGCTGCTGGTCCTCTTCGGGCGGATCGCCGAGCGCCATCGGCGGGACCTGGGCTTCCTGGTCGGCGTCGCGACGTTCGTGGCGGCCTCTGCCGCCTGTGGCGCCTCCGACAGCCTGACGATGCTGATCGCCTGCCGTGTCATTCAGGCGGCAGGCGCTGCGCTGCTCACGCCGACCTCGCTTGGCCTGGTCCTTGCCGCCACTGCGCCTGCGCGCCGCCACGGCGCGGTGCGCGCCTGGACCGCGGTCGGCGGCCTTGCGGCTGCGCTTGGCCCGGTGATCGGTGGGCTGCTGGTGGCCTCAAGCTGGCGCTGGGTCTTCTATGTAAACGTGCCTGTCGGCCTGATCGCCCTCGCCCTGGGGTACAGGTTGCTGCCGCAGATAGCCGGCCAGCCGCTGCGGCGGCCTAATGTGAGCGGGGCGCTCTTCATAACCCTCGGCGTCGCGGCGCTTGCGCTCGGGCTCGTCGACGGCGGTAGGTGGGGATGGGGCGACGTCAAGACGCTTGCCGCGATCGGCCTCGCGGCAGGAGCACTTGCGCTCTTTGCGGCGCACACCGCGTGGCACGCAAACCCGCTGATCGAGCGCTCGCTCTTTCGTATCCGGCCCTTCACCGGCGCGTCGGTGGTGGCGGTGCTCTTCTCCGCGGCCTTCGGCGCGATGCTGCTCTCGCGGGTGCTCTGGGCTCAGGACGTCTGGCACTTCTCGCCGCTGCTCACCGGGCTTGCGATCGCTCCCGGCCCGATCATGGTGCCGATGGTCGCCTGGGCGCTCACCGGTCGGCTGGTGCAGGGCTTTGGGGCGGGCGCCGTCATCGCCGCCGGCTGCGCCCTCTTTGCCGCGGGACTCGCCTGGTGGGCGCTTGCGATCGGTCTGCGTCCGGACTACACGGGTGAGATGCTCGGCGGCATGCTGCTGACCGGCATCGGCGTCGGGCTGACGCTGCCGACGCTGATGGCAAGCGCAGCTGCGTCGCTTCCCGACCGCGCCTTCGCGACCGGATCGGCGGTCATCAACATGCTCCGCCAGATCGGCCTCGCGGTCGGCGTCGCCGCTCTGGTTGCGGCGCTCGGCACACCCGCCTCGCCCGCAGCGACGCTCGTCGCCTACCAGCGGGCCGCGTGGATCACGGCCGGGACCTCGCTCGCTGGCGCTCTGGCCGGGCTGCTGTTGCTCTCAGTGCGAGGGCTGCGCGGGCGACGCCTCGTGGCAGATCGGCGCTAGCGCTTTGGCGGCAATGTGCGCACGTACGCGAGGCTCTCGTGCACCCAAGGTCGCAGCTGCCTCTTGCCCCGAACGCCCTCCGCCGCCACCCTGACCCAGCCCCTCATCGGGCGCCCGCGCATCACAGCGATGCTTGCATGCGGGCGCGCTGCGTGCGCGTCGGTCAGCTCGGGATCCACCCGCACCAGCAAGCCGCCCTGACCGGAGGCCGCAAAGGCCAGGTTCCCGTCAAGCAGGAACGCGAGCCCGCCGAACATCGCCTTCTCAGTGATGGCCTCCCCCGCGCCGGTCAGCTCGCGCAGGAGGTTGACGAGTTCGCTGCAAGCCGGCATTGCAGCCGAACCCTATCTGCGCGATCGTTGCCTCAGCCGGCTGGCGGCGCTCGCAGCGAGACTGTGAGCGTGTGGCTGCCGCTGCCACCGGGCAGCCACGGCGCGCCGTGCAGGCGGAGGCGTGCGATCACCGTGCCGAGACGGTCAGGGGCCCGAGTGTCCGCGTCGGCCAGCACCAGGGCGTAGGCGCCGCTCGCGCGAGCAGGATCCGCTTCGTTCGCGGGCTCAAGCACGCGTGCGCCCCGCAGCTGCAGCGCATACTTGACACCCGCTTCAAACGGCGCGGCTGTCACGCCCTCACGTCTCAGCGTCACGGTGGCGCCGGGCGGGATCCGACGCGCGATCGCCCTCATGATCGTGTGCAGGAGCGCGTACTCGGAGCGGTGCGCGTCCGGCGGCTGCGCGGCTGCGACAGCGCTACAGCCGATCAGCAGGATGACCCCGCCGGCGAGGTGCCCGGTCCGACGTGCCCGGCGGTGCACGATGCGACTGAACCCCAAGCGCATCGCAAGCTGCCTGACGACCAGGACGGACGCCGCGTATCCGAGCACGAGCCATGTCCACATGCCGACGATCGAGCCCCACCAGAGCGTGTAGCCGAGCGTGTCGATGGAGCTGCGCGGCGTCGCCGCGCCCTGCCACGCAAAGCACATGCAGAGCACCAACGCGATGATCGTCCCCGCCACGAGCTCGCTGCGCCCTCGCCGCAGCCCGCCGTATGCGGCAAGCGCGAGCGCGAGCAGCACGAGCGCCGATGAGGTGGTGCGCAGCGGCGAGGGCACGCTCCAGATGTCGCTCAGGCGGGTGTCGCCGTAGTCGCCGCCGCTCATGCTTCCAACGGCCCGGCCGGAGGGGGAGGTCACCAGATCCTGAGGCGAGCGCAGCCACCGTGGCACTATGCCGATCGCCTGGGTGAGGGCGCGCCAGCCAGCGGTCGCACCCGCGATCTGTGCATGAGACGCCGTTGCGGCCCGCGCCAACAGCGAGAGGTTGCCGGGTGATGTGGTCAGCTGCTGGGCGAGCGGCGCGCTCCAGCAGACCAGCAACACGGCAAGCGCCGCAAGCGCCCAGTGTCTGGGCGAAGGGCGTGCGCTCGGCTCACGCCCCATCGGACGTTCGCGCAGCGAGCGGCTGCGTGCGCTCTTCAGCGACAGGGCAAGCCCGCCGAAGCCGACAGCAAGCGCTGCTGCGCTTGGCGCAACGTAGGCGAGGTGGCATTGAACGACAAAGCTTGCAAGCAGCGCTACGAGCGGCAGCAGTCGATGCTCGCCACATGCAAGCGACCAGCACGCGAAGATCAGCAGAGTCAATGGGAGGAGCGCGGCAGCGGGGTTCCAGATGCCGTCTATCGCTTCGGTTGCGAACGAGCGCGAGAGAAGCGCAAGGCAGACAGCGGTCGCAACCATCAGCCCGATCCCGCCTCGGCGTCGCGCGATCGCAACGCTTGCGATGATCGCCGCGCTGTTCACCGTCCCCATCGTGACGGTCAAGGCGACCGGGCCGCCGAAGCGCGCGGGCAGCGCCAGCAGCCAGTAAAGCAGCGGTCCTGCGTCAAAAGTGGTATGACCGACAACGCGCGACACGAACGAGTACTGGCCGAGCAACGGGGAGTGCGGGCCAAGCACTTCGTAGGCGCGCGTTGCGATAGTCCCCTGGTCGCCGAGTGGCATCCATCCGCCGCCGAGCGCGCGTGCGCAGGCCACGATCACCGGCACGGCCGCGCCGATGCCTGCGAGTGCAGTCAAGGTGCGCTGACCGCGCCTCTGCAGCCCGGATGAGGCGCGCAGCGCTCGCCTGCCTTGCCGCATGCGCGGTCGCCTGCACGCCTCGATTGAGCGCAGCGACCAGGTGGCGTCAGCTCTCGCGAAGCCTGCGCACCAGGTCTCAGCGTACACCCGAAAACATTACACCTCTCTGCAGTCCTTGCTTTTTTGATCTCCCGGTGGCGTGGATCTGACGCCGGATCGGTCCGCTGTCGGGACCTGCTACGTCCTCACCGCTGCCGCGCGGCGGCGCGCGGCGCGTGGCACCCGCGCCTCGGGGTGGGCGCAGGCAGGCGGGCGGGCCACCAGGCCCGCCCGCCTGCCGCCATCGCGACGGCTTCGATCAGCGGTCGCCGGCTTCATGGCCGTCAACCGAGCGGTCTGGGCTGCCGGCGCTCGAGTCCGAGCGTCCGTTGTCCGAGCGCGAGCGGTCGCGATTGCCCGCGCCCTCGCTTACGTCGCGCGAGCTGTCCGAGCGCGAGAGCGCGGTCGTGTGCGCGTGCCCTCTGCCGGCGGCAAGCGCGGAGGTCATCGGCGTGACTGCCATGAGCAGCGTCACGGCCGGGACGAGAATGGCGAGCTTCGGTGACTTCATCGTGTCCTCCTTTGGAGAGTTCGTGCTGTCCCTTGTCTGTGGTCCAGCGGTTGACTCTCCCCAGAGTGCAGCGGGATCTCAAGAGCAAGGTAAGAATGGGTTCAGAGATCGCTTACCGCCGCGGCTGGGCCGCAATCGGCCCGTAGCATGGGCCCATATGCAGATATTGGTGATCGAGGACGAGCGCACATTGGCGGGCTTCATCGAGCAGAGCCTGCGCAGCGAGGGCCACGCAGTCACGGTCGCCCACGACGGCGAGCATGGCGAGGCGGCTGCGCTTGGCGGGGAGTACGCGCTGGTGCTGCTCGACCTTTCGCTGCCGGGCAAGGACGGGCTGGAGGTGCTCGAGGCGATCCGTGCTCGCAGGCCCGCCCTGCCAGTGATCGTGCTTACCGCTCGCGCCGCGGTCGAGCAGAAGGTTGCCGGCCTCGATGCCGGCGCCAACGACTACGTGACCAAGCCCTTCTCCCTCGAGGAGCTGCTGGCGCGTGTGCGCGCGCAGCTGCGTGGCGCAGAGCAGCGGGAGTCCTCGGCGCTCGAGGTCGGTGACATCCACATGGACCTGCGCACGCGCCGGGTTCGGTGCAATGGCCGGGAGGTGGCGCTCACAGCCCGCGAGTTCGAGGTCCTTGCCTACCTGATGCGCCACCCCGATCAGGTGCTCTCGCGCGAGCAGATCCTCAACGCCGTCTGGGGCTTTGACTTTGAGCCCGGCACCAAGGTGCTCGAGGTCTACATCGGCTACCTGCGCCGGAAGCTCCGCGCGCCCGGCGGGCCCGACCCGATCGAGACCGTGAGGAATGTCGGCTACAGGCTGCTGGTGGGGCATGGCTAGCAGGCTCGTGCCCGGCGGGCTGCGCTCGCAGCTTGCGCTTGTGATCGCCGCGGTTGCGGTGCTCGGCGTGGTCGCGAGCTTCCTGGCGCTTCGCAGCGGCGTCGAATCGCGCCTGCGCTCGCAGATCGACGCGAACCTGCGCGCCCAGGCGGCCGAGTGGGCCCAGCTGAGCGCCCATACGGAAGTCTCGACGCCGGCAGGCCTCGAAGCCACGGCCCGACGCTTTCTCAAGGATCAGCGCTACCACGCCTCCTCGCTGATCTTCCTGATCGCGGTGAACGGGGGCAGAGCGGTCACAAACGCAGCGGAGGTTGTCGGCCTTGAGGAAGAGCGCGAGCGCAGGCACAGCTCATCGGCAGGGCTGCTCAACGCTGCGCCCGGTCTGAGCAGCGCGCCGGTCTCCGAGGCCGGCAACATGCGTGTGCTCACGCAGCCGATCACCAGCGGCGGCCGAGCGGTCGGAGCCCTGCGCATCGCCGCGCCGCTCAGGCCGGTCGAACAGGCGCTATCGAGCCTCACGCGCACCTTCCTGGTCGTCGGGCTGGTCGTGCTCGTCGTCGCCGTGCTTGCGGCTGTGGGGCTGGCAAGGCTGATTGCCCGGCCGCTGCGGCGGATCGCGCGCGTCGCAAGCGCGGTCGAGGCCGGCGACCTGTCGATGCGCGCGGGATTCGTCTCGGCACGCGGCGAGGTCGGTGTGCTTGCCGATGCCTTCGATCACATGCTCGCGCAGCTCCAGCGCGCATTCGAGCGCCAGCGCGACTTTGTCTCGGATGCCTCGCACGAGCTGCGCACGCCGCTTGCGGTGATACGAGCACAGGCCGAGCTGCTCGATCAGGAGCGCGACGAGCAAAGGCGCCACGAGGGCACGGCGACACTTCTGCGACGGCTCGATCAGCTCGACCGACTTGTGGGCGACATGCTGCTGCTGGCAAGCGCTGAAGGCGGTCAGCTTGTGGAGCCGCACACGATCGACCTCGTTGATTTCTTCGAGGACCTGCGGCGCGACCTGCCGCTCTTTGGCGAGCGCGCCTTCCGACTGCTGCCGGTCGGCGGAACGCTCCGAGCCGACGCCGAGCGCCTCACGCAGGTCCTGCGCAATCTGATCCGAAACGCCGTCGCACACACAAAGCCCGGGGGCAGGGTCAGCGTGGTGGCGCGTGCTCGCGACAGCAAGCTCGAGATCGCGGTGAGCGACGATGGTCCGGGCATTCCGCCCGACCAGCTCGAGCTGGTCTTCGAGCGCTTCCACCGCGTCGATGGCGGCCGCTCGCGGGAGGATGGCGGCAGCGGCCTGGGGCTCGCGATCGCCCGCGCCATCGTCGAGGCGCACGGTGGCACGATCCGGGCCGAGTCAAGCCCCAGCGATGGTGCGACGATCCGCCTGCTGCTGCCCGGATATGCAAGTGGCGCGCGGCAGACGCCGAGGGCGGCCGCCTGAGCACATCTGTCATCTGCGCTCGATGCGTCCGCGCCTGTGACCTGCGCGAGGAGACTCGTCGTGCCTCCGGCGACGGTGAAGACGCTGGCGTCGCCATGCCCTGCGCCCGGCGATCTGCGCCCAGGCTGCGGCCGCCTCGTGCGCAGGGTCGGCCGGGATGGCGGCCGCGAAGATCGCGGCGGTCCCCGGTCTGGAGGGCGCCTCGCTGTCCCGGCTCAGCAGCAACGTCGCGGGAGAGAGCGTCGAGAGCCCGAACCTATCGGTCGGTGTTGCCGCTGGCGATCCAAGATCGTCCGAGGCGGCCCAGGAAGCGCTCTGCCGGTATCCAAGCGCCGTCGAGAATGCCTGCAGGTGGGCCACATAGTCATGGGCGGCCGCGGCACACAGGCAAGGCCGACGCTGCCGCCTGCCGCCGCATGGTGCGGGGTGCGCGGGCGCCGCTAGCTGTCGCCTGCTGCCCGCCAGACCAGCTCCGGCCCCAGCGCTGGAGCAGGAAAGCCAGCCGGCGTCTTCATCCCTGCCATCGACAGAACGCCACCTGGCCCGGGCCGCGCAGAGGTCACCTTCGGCGTCGATCGCGATCGTCCCGTCCATCCACCACTCGCTTGTCGACTCGTCCCGGCACCGCCGCCGACGCTCGCCGGTGCCGACCACGTGCTGCCAGTCGCTGGAGGAGGCGAAGTAGCTACAGAGCGTCGCATCGATCGGCGGAGTGCTGCATGAAGCGACTCCGCGCTGGCGAGGAGGGCCGGTCGAGCTCTTCGCTGGCTCAGTAGTACGTGCGGCTCGGCGTGCGGCTAAACGCGGATGAATCGTGTGCCCCACGCGGTCATCCTCCCTTTACTTAGAGATTCAGCCAGCTCACTGACGAGCAAGGAAAGGGGCATGGTCATGACGGCACTAATAGTCTATGAGTCGATTTACGGCAACACCCGCGCAGTTGCCGAAGCGCTCGCCGAAGGTCTTGGCGACGCGCGCGTCCTGCCGGTGCACGAGGCCGCTGGGCACACCGAGGAGCCCGACTTGCTGGTCGTCGGTGGTCCTACCCACATGCACGGGCTGGCGACAGCACGCAGTCGCCAGATCGCGGCATCGGCAGCGCACGAGGACGGGGGCGTAGCGGTCGAGGCTGCGGCGACAGCAGAGCCTGGGCTGCGCAAGTGGCTCCACGAGCTGCCCGACCGGCCCGGCGCGCGCGCGGCGGCATTCGACACCCGCCTTGACAAGTCTCCCTGGCTCACAGGCGTCGCCTCGCGCGGCATCGCCAAGCGGCTGCGCCGCCACGGCTACGAGATCGTTGACAGTGAGAGCTTCTTGGTCGAGGACTCTGAGGGCCCGCTTGAGCAAGGCGAGATCGAGCGCGCCCGCTCATGGGGCGCCAAGCTTGCCACGATGGCGGCAGGCGGAGCCGGCCGGCCGCAAGAGGCCTCGGCGTGACCCTGATCTGGCTGATCGTGTGGTTCATCGTCGACCAGGTGAGCGGCAGACAGCCGCTGCTGCTCGATCCGGTCAACGCCTGGACGGCGACCCTTATCCTCGCGTTGGCGCTTGATCTGAGCGCCGCGAACGCCCGTGGAGCCCGTGGACGAGGTCGACCCTGAGGGAGTGCGGCCGCCGGAGGCCGCGCCTGAGCCGAAGCCCGGAGGGGGCTACCCCCTGCGCTTTGCTGTCGACTTCCCCGACCGCCCGCTGAACCGCCTGACGAGCGCGCTTCGCATCTTCACCGTCATCCCGATCGCGATCGTGCTGGGCGCGATCGGCGGCTACACCGCAAAGTGGGGCGGGGAAGCCTCCGGGGCGACAACGATTGCGGTCGGCGGCAGCGGGTTGCTGTTCATTCCTCCGCTGTTGATGATCGTCTTTCGCCAGAAGTATCCACGCTGGTGGTTTGACTGGAATCTGGCGCTGCTGCGCTTCGGCAACCGTGTGGGCGTCTACCTGGCGCTGATGGACGACCGTTATCCCTCCACCGACGAGGAGCAGTCGGTGCATGTGGAGCTTCCCTACCCCGATGCCCGCGGCGAGCTCAATCGCTGGTTGCCGATAGTCAAGTGGCTGCTGGCGATACCGCATTACATAGCGCTGCTCTTCTTGGGCATCGGGGCGATCATCGCGGTGATCGGAGCGTGGTTTGCGATCCTCTTCAGCGGCCACTACCCGCGCACGATCTTTGACTACGTCGAGGGCGTCATCCGCTGGCAGAACCGCGTCGTCGCCTACGCGATCATTCTGGCAACCGACGAGTATCCGCCGTTCCGGCTGGCGCCCTGAGAGCGCAAGCCCGCCACCCCGCCTCGCAATGGCGCGTGGAGTATCTCGCTGTGGCTCTCAGTTGCGGCGGGTCCGGTCAGGGGACGCAGCGCGCTCCTCAGGGCTTTGCGCGGCCGGAGGCGCCTTGCTGCGGCGCGCTGGCGCCGTTGCTTGCATTCGCGCTGGACGCAGGGGCTTCAGCGGTGTCGTGAGCCTGCGACCCGGCGCCCGAGGCGGCGGTGGGTTCGGTGGGCACGCTCGCTTCTGAGCCGCTTGCAGATGGCGCGCCTTCGGAGCTCCGATGGGCGCCCGCTTCTGAGCCGTTCGTCGCGGCAGAGGTAGGCTGTGGTTGGCCCCCGGCGCTGCGCTGGCCCGCTTCAGATTCGGCATGCGATCCGCGTGCACTGCCTTGGCTGCCGCCACCGGAGCTCGCCGTGGATTGGACCTGGGAGCCGCGGTGCGATTTGCTGCCGGCTTCTTCGGGGCGGCCGTGGCCCGCGCCTTTGCTCGATCCCGCCGACCGCCCTTCGCCTGTGGCATCCCAGCGGCGCACCTGCGCGCCCTGACCAGCCAGGGGTTCGCCCGAGGCCGCACCCGCGGCCAGGACCGCAGCGGGCGCATTGCCGCCGGCGGCGCTCGACGCCCCGGAGGGCTCGGCGATGGAGCGCGCGATGGGCCGAGCGGGGGGCGCGCCGGCGCCCGCCCTGATCGGCACTGCGCGCACGCTGGCGATGCGTGCGTGCAGCGAGCCGCCGAGCGGGGCTTCAAGCAGAGCGCCTGACTGACCCTGGCCCGGCAGTGCCTGAGGCGCGAGCGAGGCTGCCAGGCGCTCTGCGGCGGCGCTAGCCCTGGCAGCGGCGACTGGCCGATGCGCCCGGGCGGGAACCACCAGCGCAAGCGCGCCCGTTGCCGCCGAGACACCGCCGAGCGTGACCGCGAGCGCGGCAAGCTTGGCCGGTGCGCCGGCGCCAAACAGCGCGCCTGCGACACGCGCCAAGATCCCTTCCGGGAGGCTCGTGAGCGTCGCCCACGCGGTCAGCGGCGCTCGGCCGGAGTAGTGGGCGCAGAAGGCACGGACCGCATCGGGGTCCAGCCTTTCGCCGGCCTCGGCACGGAGGATCGCGAGCGCTTGCTGGTGCGAGCGCGAGGACCGGTAGGGGCGCACCGAGGTGATCGCGTCGAAGGTGTCTGCAACCGAGATGATCCGGGCGCCGATCGGGATCTCCTCGCCGGCGAGCCCGTCCGGATAGCCGCTGCCGTCAAGGCGCTCGTGGTGGTGGCGGATGATCGCGCAGAGCCTCTTGTCGCGCAGCGCTGCCGCGATCTGGGCGCCATCGACCGGGTGGCGCTTGATCACAGCGAACTCCGCGTCGCTCAGGCGCGAGGGCTTGCGCAGAATCTCAAGCGGCGTGTTGATCTTGCCGACATCGTGGATGGCCGCCGCGGTGCGGATGCGCGCTACTTCCTCGCTGCTGCACCCCATGCGCTGGGCGAGCATCCAGGCGTGGCGGGCGACGCGGCGCGAGTGCCCGTAGGTCAGCGGGTCGCGCGCGTCGAGCATGCGCGCCAGCCGTTCAAGCACGCGTGCGCGCTCCTCCGCGCCGCTCGCTGCCCCTGGAGCCGCGCTCAGGCGCCCCAGCATCGACTTCGCGCTGGCCAGGCGTCGTTCACGTAGGCGGCGATAGAGATAGCCCCAAAGCAGAAGCTCGTTGAAGAGCATGTCCCGGGAGGCCGGCCTGCGCTTCCAGTAGGCGGCGCCGAGGTTGGCCAAGAGCAGCGAGAGGGCGACGCCCGCGCCCATGCTCCCAAGCGGCGAGCGCAGCGTCCCGGAGAGCCGCAGCCACCAGACGAGCAGCACTGGAAAGATCGCGACCACGAAGGTTGCGATCAGCACGCGCAGGAGCACAGGCGTCGCATGAGGGCGGACCGGCGGGCGCTTTGCTTCCTGCACAGCCGCCAAGTGGCGCTCTTCGGCGTGCACGGCGTGACGTTCAGTGGCGGCAACCATCGCAATCTTCCAGCTCAAGCTCGCTCGCTGGCCCTGACGCGGCTGCTCGGCACGCCGCTGCGCGCTTGGGTCTACAGCCTCCCCTCGGTCGTCGCGAGCGTGTGTGCAACTTCGCTTGCAGGAACTGGACGAACGTTGAGGTCAAGCGTCCGTGGGGCACAGCAGGTGAACCTCCAGCTGCCTCGCTTGCCACTATCATCACACAAGTGACCATCGATGCGTCGCAGGGGCCAGCAGCCGTTCGCACGCGCTCAGAGCCCTACCCGCCGGCCCCTTGGGAGCTCTTCGGCCAGGCGCAGGTCCATCTCCTTGCGCTGCCCGCCGCGCGCCTTCAGCGCGTCCCGGATGGCTTTGCGCCGCTGCTGCTGGGTGGCAGCGCGCTGGTGGCTGCGGGCTTCATCGACTACCAACGGAGCAGCATGGTCCGCTACGGCGAGCTCTTCGCGGCGGTGGTGGGTCGCATCGAGGGCACGGGCAGGGTCACCTCGACGGTCACGCACATGTGGGTCGACAGCGATGTCTCGCGCCGCGGCGGCCGTGAGCTCTGGGGCTATCCCAAGGAGCTCGCAAGCCTGCGCCTCGCGATCGACCCCGGGGGCAGCGCGAGCGCGGCGGACACCGCAGGCCAGATCGCAAGCGCCCAGATGCGCCCGCTGCTCGTCTCGCCGCTGCGCATCAGCTTCAACGGAGGGACCGCGCAGCCCCTCCACGGCGCGTTGCGCCCGGTGCGCGCGCGCATGCGCGGGCGACCGGTGATCGGCGCCGGCTCATTTGCCGCCGATCGTGACGGGCCGCTCGGCTTCCTGACCGACGCCCGTCACATCATCGCCTTCGGCCTGCGCGACTTCCACTTCACCTTCGGCTAGCGCCGCCGGCCGATCGGCGCTCGAGCGAGAGCAGCGCTCGCTTCGCCTCAACGCCGCCGGCGTAGCCGCCCAGCGACCCGTCCGAGCGCAGGACGCGGTGGCAGGGGATCACGATCGGCAGCGGGTTGCGCGCACAGGCGCTCCCGACCGCGCGTGCAGCGCGTGGGCGCCCGCAGGCGCCCGCCAGCGCGCTGTAGGAGATTGTCTGGCCATAGGGTACCTCCCGCAGGCGCTCCAGCGCCGCGCGGCGAAAGCCCCGGGAAAGGCGCAGGTCGAGATCGATGCTGAAGCGCTGCAGCGCGCCCGCGAAGTAGCGGTCAAGCTCGCGCGCGGCGCGATCGAGGCTGCGCGGCGCCAGCAGGATGCGTGGCCCGACGCTCTCTGCGAGCGCGGCGAGCACCTGCTGGGGGCTCTCGCAAGGCAGCGCCACGCGCAGCAGGCCGCGCGGCGTGCCTGCGATCAGCAGCGTGCCGAGCGGGCTCTCAAGCGTGCGGTAGGCGACCTCGAGCAGGCCCGCGGCCTGCGCCCGTGCGGCAAGGCGCTCACGCAGGGCACCATCAAGCGGCGGCTGCGCGCCGATGCCTGGGGACGCTGCTCCCCCGTCGCCTGCGATCAGCTCGGCAAGGGGCGCTGGCATGGTCTTGGGTGCGGCGCTCACCCGGGGACCTCCGCAAGGCGCCTGCGCAGCGCGGCGATGCCGTCGGCCGCAGCGCGGCGGGCCGCGCCCTCGCTTGAGCCGATCAGCCTGGCCACGTCGGCGTAGGGGAGGTCGATCAGGTAGTGGTAGAGGATCGCAGCGCGCTGGCGCTCGCTGAGCGCGTCAAGCGCCAACCGCAGCGCGCCCGAGCGCTCCAGGGAGGAGCGGTGATCGTGCTGCTCGCAAAAGTGGCCATCGACGGCCGCAGCCTCGGCGAGGCTGGCCACGGGGATCGGCTGGCGCTGGGCGCTGCGATGGCGATCGATGCTCTTGCGTCGAGCGATCGTCGCAAGCCACGCGCGCAGGTTGGCGGCGGACTCGAGCGTCGGGTAGGCGGCAAGCGCCGCCAGGAAGGTCTCAGACCAGACGTCCTCTGCCTCCTGCGGCCCACAGAGCGCGTAGCAGAGACGCAGCAGCGCGGGGCCGTGCTCGCAGACGACCTGGTCAAATGGGGGAAGCGTCAATGGGTGCTCCGATCGCCATGAACCATTAACGCCCGAGCGGGCGCCGCCGTGAGCACCCCGCTGCGGTTGGCTCGGCGCGGCTGGCGGGCGCCGTCCGCTGCGCCGCCACGCTGACCGGTCGAGGTTGGCGCTCAAGGGTACGACGGAGCCTCGGCTGGCCTCCTCCGGAGATGCTCGGTGAGCAGGTCGATGAAGGGCACCTGACTCTTGGTCAGCTTGATGCGCGCTGTCCTGAGATCGAACCAGCCGGCGCGATCGACCTCCGGGAACCGCTGCATGCGTCCTGAGCGCGGCGGCCATTCGATCTCGAAGGTGTTGCTCACGATCTCGGAGACGTCGAGATCTGCCATCAGCGCCCAGGCGCGGATGAGCTTTCCGTGCGATTGCCTGATCTCGCCGAGGTAGACGGGGTCTCCGGGTGGCACCGCCAGGCCAAGCTCCTCGGTGAACTCGCGCCGAGCTGCCGCGAGCGGCTCCTCGCCAGCGCCGTGTTCGCCCTTTGGAAGCGACCAGCCACCGGCGTCCCGCTGCGACCAAAACGGCCCCCCTATGTGAGCGAGCAGCACCTCCACCTCTGCCCCAGGATGCTGCCGGTAGAGGAGCAGCCCGGCGCTGCGTCTTCTGGCCATCTGCGATGCACCTCCTCAAGCTCGTCTCTGTCATCGGGCCCGCGCCGCGCGCCTCCTCGCCCGCCGCCGGCCCACATTGCTCTCGCGCCGGCACCGGGGAGCCTAGCCGTGGCCGAGCACCGGATGGGGGACGTATGGCTCCTCGAGACGCGCGATCTCCTCGGCGCTCAGCGACAGCTGCTCTGCGGCCAGCGCATCGCTCACATGCTCGACCTTTGTCGCGCCGATGATCGGCGCGGTCACGCCGGGCTTGTGCAGAAGCCAGGCGAGCGCGACCTGAGCGGGGGCCAGCCCGCGCGCGGCGGCGACCTCGGCGGTGCGCTCGACCACGTCGAAGTCCGTCGGCTGGTTGTAGAGGAGATCGGTGAACTGGTCGGTCTCCGCCCGCGTCGTGCGTCGCTCGCCCGAGCGGGTGCGCGTGCCGGTCAGGACCCCGCGCGCCAGCGGGCTCCAGGGGATCACGCCGACCCCCATGTCGATGCATTGCGGGATCATCTCCCGCTCCTCCTCGCGATAGATCAGGTTGTAGTGGTTCTGCATCGACACAAACGCGCTCCAGCCGTGGCGCTCGGCGATGCGCTGAGCCTTGGCGAACTGCCAGGCGAACATGCTCGAGGCGCCTATATAGCGGGCCTTGCCCGCACGCACCACGTCGTGGAGCGCCTCCATCGTCTCCTCAAGCGGTGTGCGGTAGTCGAAGCGATGGATCTGGTAGAGGTCCACGTAGTCCATCCCCAGGCGCTGCAGGGAGGCGTCGATCGCGCTCAGGATGTGCTTGCGCGAGAGGCCGCCGCCGTTCTCCCCCGGCGCCATCGGCATGAAGACCTTGGTTGCGACGACAACCTCATCGCGGCTGAGCAGCCTGCCGAGCAGCCGACCGGTGGCGACCTCGCTGGCCCCCTTGGAGTAGGTGTCGGCGGTGTCAAAGAAGTTGATCCCGCCCTCGACGGCCGCTTTGACGATCGGCTCAGCGGCGCGCTCGTCGAGCACCCAGGGGCGATCGCTGTCGTCGCCGAAGCTCATCATTCCCAGGCACACGCGCGAGACACGTAGCCCGGTGCGCCCGAGGTTCACGTATTGCATGCGCTTTGCTCCTTGCTCGGGTTGCGCCCGGGACCCGCAGGGAGCGTCCCGGTCTGCGCCTTCGTTGAGGAAGGGGAGTCTAGTCGCAGGCCGGCAGCACCTAGCCACCACACCTTGTCGCCGCAGGGTGGTGGCTGGGGGCCTCCGGGTTGCCTGCCAGCCGCCCGTCTCGCAGTGCGCTCGCTGCGCCATCACTGCCGCGATCTGCCTCTGAGCGATCCTGCGGGTGTGCGCAGTGGTGCGGGAGCCGCGAGAATCGTCTCACAAGCTACACGTTAGCTTTGCTCGGGGCGCCTGTCAATAAGTGACATGGTTCTCTATGTAGGGGCGTGTTGCAGCGACGGACGGCCCCGTCATGGCGCGGGGCTTGCGATCGCGCCGTCTCGGAGCCTCGACACCTGATCTGGCTCGCCACGCTGCACTGCAGCGCTCTACATTGGCTCCTGTAGCACGTCATCGAGCCGGCCCAGCTGATCGAGCGCGGCAGCGAGCTGGACGTAGGCTGGCGCCGCAGTCGCACTGCGGTCAGGCAGCTTGCCGAGTGATGCTGCAGTGCGCCCCAAGCGGACCAGCACATCCGGGATCGCAGACTCAGGAACTCCTTTCACGTGGGCGCCGCGGTAGTTGCTGACGATCGCCTGCACGGCCTTCGGGAGCCTGCGCACGTCGGGACTGCCGTCGGAGCTCAGGTAGGGCAGGTACCAGGTGCTTGTATCGGAGGCGTCGCCGACGTAGGCAAAGCAGCGCGCCGGCAGCTTGTATTTCGGATGCAGCAGGGCATCTGCGCTGACCTGACAGTTGTCAGCCTCCGCCGCGGGCGATTCGGGCAGCACGCCGAGCGAGCAGCCATCGAGGTCTCGACATTCACGGTAGATTCCATCCTTGCTGATCCACCACAGCGCCTTCTGTGGAGTAGAGTCCTCGAGCGAGCAGAAGACACGGTCGCGTAACCCTCCGTTGACTACATCAGCTGCGTAGAGCATCATGCCATCGCTGATTGCGACGCAGCGCACCTTTTGCTCTGCTGCGTAACGTGAGGCTTGATCGAGTGCCTGCTCGACGGCTCGTTTGCCCCAGGCGAGCGCGCCGGGCCGCTTGGCCTCGACGATGAGGCACTTGATGCCCAGCCGCGTGAGGAGGATGTCTACGTTGCCGACCTGATGGTTGATGTCAGCAATGTCCCAGCCCAAGATGATGGTCAGGAGGTCTTCGATGATGCTCTCCGTTGCACGCTCAGCTGCGTGGCCGAAGCGCTCGCGCTCGCGGAGCCGGTCGAGTCTCCTCGCCTGGAACTCGTGCCAGCACGCATCGATCAGCTTGATGAAGTCGCGGTAGAGGGCGAGCTGAAGAGGACTCTCCATGGTGCGCGCGCACAGTGTACAGTCGCATCGAGGCTCAGCTTCGCCGCGATCGCGCAGCTTCTGCATTGAGCTCAGCATCGCGTCGCCGGCGGCTGGCTGAGACGCGGTGCGGAAGGGTGGTGATCCCGGAGCAGCACGGCTCCCGTGCCTTTCCCCCATGCCCCCGCCAGGAGTCGAACCTGGATTTACCGCTTAGGAGGCGGTCGTCTTATCCATTGGACTACGAGGGCAGCTTGTGCGCGGCTCGAGCCCTTCGGTCCGCTGCCGCCAAGCGAAGGCTAGCGGTCGGGGCGCTCCGGGTAGACCTCGTCGATCGTCGTCAGGGCGCGGAAGGGCGCAGAGGTGACCGCGGCGATCGCCTCCGCCCCGCCGGCCAAGCGATCGAGCACGCAGACCACGCCCGCGATCTCTATCTCCTCCTCAGCCAGCTGCTCGAGCACGCGCACCGTCGAGCCGCCGGTCGTGACGACATCCTCAACCAGCAGGCAGCGCTCGCCCCGCGCAAGCTCTGGCCCCTCGATCGACCGCCGCAGCCCGTGTGCCTTGCGCTCGCTGCGGATGATGAAGGCGCGCTCGAGCGTCGTGTGCTGCCCTGCCGCGGCAGCGCCAAGCGCGGCGCAGGCCACCGGGATCGCGCCGACCGGCACCCCGCCAATCGCGCTTGCGTCCAGCTCCGTAGCGATCTGTGCGAGTAGCGCGCCGACATCTCCAAAGACCGCCGGGAGCAGCACGGCGCGCCGAACGTCGACGTAGTACTGCGCCTGCCGGCCGCTTGCAAGCGTCACCTCCCCGATCACCAGCGACTCTCTGCGCAGCGCCTCGATCAGCCGCGCGCGCGCCTGCGTCGGGCTCGTGCCGCGCTCCCTAATACATTCGTTTGCCGCGCGCGGATCGCCTCCGTGGGCCTCTACTCTTGATCCGTGTCGCGTGGCCTCTCCTCCTTCCTAGCCAGGCTGCTCGGGCTCGCCTCGACGATCTGCTCGCTGCTTGTCATCGCCGGCTTCATACTCTTCGTAGTCAATCAGAGCAAGGCCGCGTCTGCTCGCCAGCAGGCGGTGCTGAACGGCACCGGCGACGGCACCGGCAGCAATGGCACGGCGCAGCGTGGAGCCGCCAGCACGGGCGCCGAAGCGGAAGAGCATGGCGCCCTGCAGGGGGCGATCCATAGCGCCGCGAAGGCGCTGCGCTCGCCCTTTGCCTCGCTGACGTCAAGCTCTCACTCGCGCTGGACGGTCGAGATCGTCGGGACGCTGCTCGCGCTCCTGCTCTACGGCTTCATCCTGCGCTACCTGATGCGGATGTTGACCATGCGCGTGCGAACCTGAGGCGCCCCCACGGCTCACGCCGCCCGGGGATCGAAGCCCACGCGGCCGCACTCGTCGGCAAGCCTCCCGATCCTATGCCTCAAGCGCCCCCGCGGCCGCCTGCGCCGTCGGCTTGGGCTCTGTTGCAAGGACGCCCACGCCAAGCAGCAGGCGGTAGACCAGATAGAGCACCGCCAGGGCAAGTGCCGGCAGGCCGAGCACCTGCCACCAGGCCCAGCCTTCCAGATCGCCGAAGGCCAGCGCGTTGTTGATCACATGCACCGAGATCGTCAGGTACAGCGAGCCCGTTGCGCGGTAGAGCAGGCAGAGCAGGAGGCCGAGCACGCCCAGCGGCAGCAGGTCTGCGACCGGCGCCGAGCCGGCATGCACGGCGCCGAAGACGATGCCTGTGATCAGCGCCGCGGGAAGCGCTCCGCGCCAGTTGGCGAGCGCACGGAAGAAGAAGCCCCGGAAGATGATCTCCTCGCAGATCGGCGCGATCAGACAGGTGAGGACCGCCCCCGCGGCAAGCAGCGCCGTGCCTTCGTTGGTGCCGAGCGATTCAAGGATCTTCTCCTTTTCAGTGATCCCGAGCACCACTGCCCACGCGTAGCTGAAGGCAAGGAAGGCGAGGTAGGTGCCCACCACCAGCAGAGCCGCCCGTCGCACGCCGATCCTTGGTGGGCGCAGCCCAAGGTCGTAGGTGTGAAAGCGATGGCCGCCAAGCTGGGCGAAGATCACCGCAGCGGCCACGAAGGCGATGTCCTGTATCGCCGTGTCTGCGATCACGAGGCTGCCGGGCAGGTGCGAGGAGCTCACGCGCACCCCGGCAAGCGCCGCCGGGATGTCGGCGAGCGCGCTGCCGAGCAGGGCGAGCGCAAAGGCACCGACGAGCGCCGCCGGCGCGGTCCAGCCCGGCCAGGGCACCTGCGGGCCGTAGGGAAAGCCCCGCGCTCTTATCGGCTTGCCGGGACCCTGCTCGGGCGCGCCAGGCTTGCCATTCGTACTTGCTGTAGCCATGCTCATCGTTTGCGCCGCCGGCGCCCGGCCGGGCGCTGCAAGCTCCCGGCCAGCCTACCTGCCCTCGCCGTCCGCAGTTGCATCCTCAGTCAGATCGGGAAGCTGGTCGAGCGAGGCGATCACCGGGACGGCTCCTTGCAGCTGCTGCTGCGGTGCGCCGTGCGCGCGCACAAGCAGCGCCGCGCGCATCCCCACCGCCTGCGCGCCTGCCACGTCGGCCTCGATCGAGTCCCCGACATGGAGCGCCTCCTGCGGCTCTGCGCCTGCCAGGGCAAGCGCCCGCTCGAAGGGAGCTCGCGCCGGCTTGGCCGCCCCGACGCCTGCGGAGCAGACCACCCCGTCAAGCAGCTTCGCGAGGCCGGCGCGCTCGAGCGTGCAGGGCAGCGAGACATCCCAGTTGCTCACAGCGATCAGCTTCAGGCCGTGCGCGCGCGCCCGCCTGAGGGCGGCTTGCACCTCGCCGAAGGGCCGGAAGCGCAGCGCTGCCATCAGCGCGGCCTGCACCGTCTCGATCGCCGGCGCCCCGCCTTGCGCTTGCGGCAGCGCCGCAGCGAGCGCAAGCGCGCAGCGTCGGCGCAGCTCTGCAAGCGATCTGCGATCGCTCCCCTCCAGGTGGTGGGCGCGGTAGTAGGCAAACTCCGCCGCAAGCGCGCGCTGCGCCTCAAGAGGGCTGATCGCGACGCCAGGCTCACCGCGCAGCGCCTCCCGCAGGCGTCGCGCTGGCTGGTCGAGCTCAAGCAGCGTGCCGAGCACGTCCAGCGTGAGCACACGCAGCGCCGCTCTGCGCTCGCCCAAGCTCGCTCGGTCAGGCAACCCAGTGCCAGGTTGCAAAGGCAGCGGTGAAGAAGACCATCAGCAGCGCGCTTGAAGGCAGCAGCAGCCGGCGAGCGCGCGCGTTGCGCTCAAGCCAGACCGCTGCGGCGATCGCGAGCGGGAAGAGCACGATCAGGAAGCGTGGCAGCGACATCAGCGGTTCGCCCGCAACCGGGTAGGAGAGCGGCAGCGCAAGCGCGGTCGCGACATAGGCGATGTATGCGATCGGCAGCGTGCGCGCGAGTGCCACGCACAGCGCGATCGTCAGCAGAGCGGCCGCAAAGAGGGGGATGTTGTGCGAGGCCGCCACCAGCGGGCTGCCGGTGACCCCGGCGAGGTAGGAGTGGTGGGACTGCATCGAGAGCAGCTGACGGACGCCGTCGAAGGCGGCGACGGTGGCGCTCCACAGCGCAACGAAGGGCCCGGCGAATTCACGCCCCCACAGCGCCTCCGCCGAGAAGGGGGCGCTCGCGGAGCCGCCCGCAAGCGCAAGGTAGGCCATGAACGCAAGCACGCCCGCGGGGATCAGCGCGATGTAGGCTGCATCGCCGCTCAGGCGGTAGCGCGGGCGCGAGCGCTCCAGGAGCGCTCGCAGGCGGGGCGCAAGCGCTGTGCGCAGCGGCGCTCTCTGCGCCGGCATGCCCTGCTCTCGTGGCCCGTAGAGGTAGAGCAGGGCGGCGGGGATCACCAGCAGCACGCCGGTCGGCCGTGTGGCGCTTGCCAGCGCTCCCAGCAGGCCCGCTCGCGCCCAGGCGCCGCGGCGCGCGTACCAGAAGACCGCAAGCGAGAGCGCCAGGTAGAGCGACTCGGAGTAGTCCGCGGAGAAGAAGAAGGCCATCGGCGAGAGGGCGGTCATGACAACCGCAAGGCGCGCCACCGAGCGCGGTTCCCCGACTCGCCTCCCTGCGGCCCGCAGCCGGCTCATTTCAAGTCGCGTCAGGCGATGCAGCAGGTAGAGGCCGATGGCGAAGGCGGCCAACGAGACGAACGCCCCGGCCAGCGCGGGCGGCAGGGCGAGAAGGGAGAGGGCGCGGATCGCAAGCGGGTAGAGCGGGAAGAAGGCGCTCCTGGCGATCGTCGCGGAGCCGAGCGCAGGAGCGTACCCCGCGTGGGCGATCAGCAGGTACCACGCAGCATCCCACCGCGCCACCGGCGCCAGCAGCACATTGCCGAGAGCGCCGAAGCCGCGCGTGAGCTGTGCGTGCTGGAAGACCTTGCGCGCGGGTCCGAACCCGAAGGCGAGCACCGCGCCCCATCCGGCTGCGAACACAAGCGCACGGGAGAGCAGAAATCCCGGCAGCAGGTCGCGCAGCGCCTCGATGTCGAGGCTGCCGAGGAGCGACGCCAGGCGCGCCTGGCGTCGCGGGCGCAGCGTGGGCCAGCTCCTGCTGGCGCCCAGCCCGCCGCGCCGCCCAAGCGTTGGGCGCTCTGCGTGGTTGCCCACTGCCTGCGGCGCTGGCTCCACGGGCAGCTTGATCGACTCTGTGCTCATCGCAATCCGGCTCCGCGGCACATGATGGCGCTCGCCCTGCCAGACTTGCCCCGGTAGAGATGGCCATGCACGCTCGACAGCGCCGTCGCAAGCGTAACCGGGCGGGCGCTCCGGATGCGCTGCGTGCGCTCCTGCTCGGCTCAGCGATCGCGCTGATTGCGGCAATCGCCTTCGGCGGCGCTTACGTCGACGCGGTCTGGTCCTCGATCACGCCGCTGGCCGACCGCCATCCGCTGCTGCTCGGGACTCCTTCGGAAGTATTTGCCGCAGACGGTGAGCGACTTGGCTTCATCCAATCGACGGCGCTCCGCACACCGGTCGCCTGGAGCCAGATTCCGGCGGCGCTGAAGAACGCGACCGTGGCGATCGAGGACCAGCGCTTCTACCACAACAACGGCGTCGACCCCACCTCGATCGCACGCGCCGCGGTTGCGGACATCACGCGCGGCGAAGCGCTGCAGGGGGCCTCGACGATCACGATGCAGCTCGTGCGCAACCTCTACCTCGGCAATGACCTGAAGACCATCAAGCAGAAGCTCGCTGAGGCCAAGCTGGCGATCGAATACAACAAGGCCCACGGCAAGCGTGAAATCCTCACCAGCTACCTGAACGACGTCACCTACGGCACTGTCGGCGGCCAGAGCGCGCTCGGCGTGCAGGCCGCCTCACGCATCTTCTTCAATCGCCCCGTCTGGCAGATCGATCTCGCCCAGGCGGCGCTGCTGGCCGGCCTGCCGCAGGCGCCCAGCTCATACAACCCCTTCCTTCACCCCTCCGCAGCGCGCGCGCGGCGCAACGAGGTACTCGCCAAGATGGCCGAACTGCACTACATCTCCCCCCTGCAGGCGAAGGTCGCCGAGCGCGAGCCGCTCGGGCTCGAACACGGCTACTACTACGCCAATCTGCTTGAAGGCTTCTTCTTTGAATACGTTCGCCAAGAACTGATCGAACGCTACGGAGCGACGACGGTCGAGGACGGTGGCCTGAAGGTATATACGACGCTGAACCTGAGCTTCCAGCGCCAGGCGCGCGAAGCGATCCAATCGATCCTGCCTGAATCGGGCGATCCGGCCGCCGCAATCGTCTCAGTCGAACCAGGCAGCGGCTACATCCGCGCGATGACCGAGTCCCCCGCTTACGAACGCTCGCAGTTCAACCTCGCCGCCGACGCACACCGCCAGGCCGGCTCCACATTCAAGGCCTTCGTGCTGCTCACCGCGCTCAAGCAGGGCGTGAACCCCTATACCACCTACTACCCCTCAAAGCCGCTGCACTTCGTCGACCCGCGCTGGGGGCCGATCAACATCGAAAGCTACTCCGGCACGCTCGGCGCCAGCTACAACATCGCCACCGCGCTGATGCAGTCTAACGACCCGATCTTCACGCTCTTCGACATCGACCTCGGGCCGCCCAACGTGAAGCGCACCGCCGAAGAAGCCGGCATCACCGCGCCGCTCCTCGGCAATCCTGCAGAAGCGCTCGGTGGCCTCAAGGTAGGCGTGAGCCCGCTGGAAATGGCGGATGCCTACGCGACGATCGCCTCGGGCGGCTACCGCGCCCGCCCGGTTGCGATCACCAAGGTCGTCTTTCCGGATGGCCGTGTTGAAAACCTCGGCAAGCAGCACCCACAGAAGGTCTTCTCCAACGGGGTCACCGGCGAAGCGACAAAGCTGCTCCAGCGCTACATCACGGCCGGGCTGGGAACGCGCGCCTACTACGGCTGCCCCTACGCCGGCGGCAAGACCGGGACATCGAACAACAACGTCGATGCCTGGTTCGTGGGCTTCACCGCGCACCTCTCGAGCGCCGTGTGGATCGGCTACCCGCAGGGGAGGGTGCCGATGACGGACGTCGGCGGCCTCACCGTGGAAGGCCCAAACCTGCCTGCCGAGCTTTGGCACGACTACATGGCAAAGGCAACCGAAGGCGCCTGCACCCCCTTCCCGCCGATCACCGAACCGGTTGAATTCAAGCCCTTCTTCGGCCAATACATGAGCTCGCCGACGAACGCGACGGAAGTGCCGGTGGTGCCGAGCACTGCGACCTCGACGCCGCATGCGCAAGCGCAGTCCCCCGGCGGCGCGCGCTCGCCGGGCGGCGGCGAAGGACAGGCCGGCGCGCAGGCGCCCGGGCAGCTGGGCGGGGGTGGGCAGCAGCCCGAAGGGGCCGGCGGCGGCGAAGGGCCGGGGGAAGGAGCCACTCCCCCCGAAGCGCGCGCGCCGTCAGAAGCAGGACAGGGCGCTTCACCGCCCGAACGCGGCCCCGGCGCGGGCGGCGGGCACTGAGCGGGTGCACGAGCCCTCCCGCAGCGGGCAATTGCGCCCCGCCATGAGTTGATAGGTTTAGAGCGACAAGCTATGGTCGCGGAGAGTCCCGCTCGGGCGCTCCGGCCGGATGGTTAGCGCGAGGGTGCCAAAAGAAGACAAGATCGAATTTGACGGCGAGGTGATCGAGGCATTGCCGAACGCGATGTTTCGCGTCAAGCTCGACAACGATCATGTTGTCCTCGGCCATGTCGCAGGCAAGATGCGCCGCTACCGGATTCGCATCCTCCCCGGCGATCGCGTGCGCTGCGAGCTCTCTCCCTACGACCTCGACCGCGCGCGCATCGTCTACCGCCATCGCTGAGCGCTCGCTGATCGACGCGATAGCGGCTGCGCTCGGCAGCCCAGCGGACGAGCGCCTGCTGCGCGGCATCGGCGACGACTGCGCAATCGTGCGCTCGCGCCCGGTCACCCTGACGTCGGTCGACTCCTATGTCGAGGGGGTGCACTTCCGCCTCGACCCGGGTTGGCCGGAGCCGGCGCAGATCGGCGCCCGTGCGCTTGCCGCCTCGCTGTCGGACTTGGCGGCGATGGGGGCCCGGCCAGCTGAGGCATACGTCGCGCTTGGCGTTCCCGAGCGCTTCGGCGAGCGGCGCGCGCTCGAGCTGATGCGCGGCGCAGCGCAGGCAGCCGCTGGCGCGGGGGCGCAGATCGCAGGCGGTGACCTGGTCTCTGCGCCGATCCTCTTCATCTCGGTCACCGTCGTGGGCTGGGCGGCGCAGGAGAGCGATGTGGTCACGCGCGCCGGCGCGCAGCCGGGCGACCTGTTGGCCGTCACCGGCGCCATCGGCGGCGCGGGCGCAGGGCTGATGCTGCTGCAGCGCGGCGAAGGGGCACGCTCAGATCCACCTGCGCTGCGCGCGCTCGCGCGCCTGCGCGCGCCCCGCCCGCGACTCGCGGCCGGGCTTGCGCTTGCGCAGGCCGGCGCGCACGCGATGATCGACCTCTCCGACGGCCTTGCCGAGGATGCCCTGCAGCTGGCGCGCTCAAGCTCGCTCGCGGTCGAGATCGACCTGCAGTCGCTGCCGCTCGAGGAGGGGCTGCATGAGCTCTGCGCGCAGCTGCAGCGAGACCCTTACGAGCTGGCGGCAAGCGCGGGCGAGGACTACGAGCTCTGCGTCGCGCTGCCCCCGACGGCGCTCGCGCGCGCCAGGGAGGTGCTTGCGCGCAGCGAGGGGCTCGCGCTGACGGTGATCGGGCGTCTGAGCGCGGGCGCGCCGAGCGTCGCATTTCGCGCGCCCGATGGCGGCGTGCGCAGGCTGCGCGGCTATGAGCACCGCATCTGACCGCGCGCTCAGATGTGAGCGGTCGGCGTAGCGGGCGGCAGCTTCAGCGCGCGCCCCAGCGCGCTGGAGGGAGCCGAGCGGGCGATCAGCGATTGGACGAAGCTGCGGGCGGCGCCCAGTGGCGTCACGCTTGCCAGCCCAGCGTCGATCAGGATCCGCTGGGCCGCCGAGAAGGGCGGGTTGCAGGAGGAGAGCACAAGCCGGACGCCGCCGCCCGGATGCATCACGGCGGCGACATCTTCGGGCGCGACGACCCTCGTGCGCCGCACTCGGTAGAGGAAGCGCGCGTAGGGCATCGTGATGATGATCTGATCGCCCGGGCGCAGCTCTTCGACGTGGCGAAATGGCGCAAGGAAGGTCGTGCGATGGCCGGCGATCGCGGTGATCCCGCCACTTCCGGGGAAGTGGCTCTGCGGGTATTCGCCGCGCCAGTAGATCCCGGGGCCCTCCTCAAGTTCTTCGTTGCCCGTGCCCTTGACCAGGGCGAAGCTCACACCGATGCGGGGAATGTCGATTTCGCCAACCGCCGTCCCGCTCTTGGCGCTTGCTTCAAGTCGCGCCGCAAGCAACGCGATGCGCGCCCGCTCGTCGTGCGCGAGCGCCAGCTGCGCGGCAAGCGCGCTGGATGGCGCCCTTTCCTCCAGGCGCTTGAGGGCACCGTGCAGCTCGCCCTGCTGGATCGAGGCGTAGATCGCCGTCAGCGGCTCCTGCCAGAGCATCGTCACGACGACATCGAGCAGGCAGAGGATGCCGATCACGATCAGCGCGTTCGCGAGCGCGCGCGCCAGGTGCCCGTGGCGCGGTCTGCCTCCCTGCGCGCGCAGCGCCGGAGCGTCGCGCCCCGACAGGGGAAGCGCCGCGACCTGGATCTGGCCGCGCCTGGTGCGCCGCCGCGTCGCACGCCGTCTCATCGCGCTAGCGGCGCACGGTCACGCGCACGCCGCTGCTCAGCCGCTGGTCGTAGAGGGCGGATGGCTGCGGCAAGCGCTCTCGCTGCTCCTGTCCAGGTGTGCGCGCAGGCAGCGCGCTGGGCGCCCCGCCCCAGAGCACCCTTGCTGCCGCACACAGCGCCGCTCCCGCAAGCACGCTGAGCAGGACCGCGCTGCCCGGCCCGAGCGCCCCGCTTGCAAACAGCGCCGGCCCCAGCCAGAGCCAGCCTGCGGCCGCCAGCGCCGAGCCCGATGCGTAGTAGGCATAGATCAGCACCGGACCGCATAGTCCCAACAGTACCAGCGCCAGTGCCACAGGACGCCACGATCGCCGCAGCTGAAGGCCGCACGCGGGGATCCAGAGGTGGACCGCCGGCAGCAGCAGCAGCGCAAGGTAGGGGTTTGCGATCCAGGCGCCGATCGCAGCGCAGTCGAGCAGGATCAGCAGCGCCAGGCCGCCTGCCGGCCTCCGCAGCAGGCCGCGCTGGGCGCGCACCAGGCGCAGCCATCGCCACAGGGCGGCAAGCATGACGATGCCGCTCAGCGCAATCACAAGCGCTGCTGTGCTGTCGAGGCCGAAGGCGCCGGCGGTGGCCGGCAGCACGCCGATGCCTCCGGCCACTCCCGCAGCGCCGGCGACCATCAGCATGATCGCGGCGGCCAGGAAGGGGAGCGCCCCGGCGGCGCCCAGCAGCAGCGCCCCGGCGATCGCCCGGCGCCCGCGCAGGCGCGCGCAGGCATCGATGGTGAGCGCAAGCGCAGGGACAAGCGCGGCCGCCACGAGCAGCTGGAGCGCCCATTCTGGTACCAGCTTGCCCCCGACTTCCAGATCGCCGCTCGGCGCGCCGAGCGCTCGCGTGCCTGCTTGAAGCCCCGAGAGCGCTGCTGCGACCGCGCTGCCTGCCGCTTCCAGGCGCGCTTCGCTTACCGGCGCGCGCGGCGGCGGTTCGGCTTCGCCGGAGAGCGACAGCCGCGCCGCCGGCAGGCCGAGGGCATCGAACACCGCCTGTTCGCCGATCTCCACAGGGAGCGCGCGGTGCGCAAGCTGGGCGAGGAAGCCAGGCTGGGCACCGCCGATGCCGGCCTGCCCGGAGAGCGCTGCAGCGAGCGTCGCGGTCAGCGCGGGCGGCGCAAGCGCTGCGCCGTCGGAGTAGGGGAGGATGGCCGGGCGGGAGACCTGCGGCGAGGCGACATCGCCGATCGAGATCACCGCCGCTGCGCCAGGCGCAGAGACGCCCGCGCTCTGCGCGCCGCCCGCCCCCGCTTCGCCTTCGCCGCCTCCCGGCGGCGCCGGCGCTCCTCCCGGCGGCGCTCCGGGAAGCGCGCCTGCGGCGAGCGCCTGCGCGATGCGCACAGCGCCGCTGTAGCCGCCTGTTCCGCCGTCGCTTGAGACCAGCACGATCGGCCTGACCAGCTGCTCCTGGGCGAGCGTATGGGCAAGGGCCAGCAGCAGCGCGGTCGCGGAGAGCTGCGCCTGGGCGTCGTATCCGCTCGTGTCGTGGTGGGCGATCAGCACGATCGGTTGCCCGCCTGCAGACCCGGCCCGCTCCGCGACGACGTTGTAAAGCGTGCGCTCGCCGTAGACGGTCTCGCCCTTATAGCGTTCAGTACGTACACGGAAGCCGCTTCCGGCAGCCGCCAGGTCGCTCAGGTCCTGGGCGACATAGGCGGCGAGCGCAGCGTCTCCGGCGCTGCCCGGCCGGCTGCGGGGAAAGCGCGCCGCCAGGTAGTTCAGCTCTTCGAGGGCCAGGCGAGCGTCGAACGCTTCGGTCCCGCCGGGCGCGCTCTGCGCTGGCGGCCGATTGCCGAGCGAGAGCCCGAGCAGGGCGAGTGCGGCAACCAATGGCAGCGCTCCAGCGCGGTAGATGCGTCCATTGACCATCTGGGCCTGCGAACGATAGCCGCTGGGCGGGCGTTGCGCTCGCGCGTATAGTGCGTCCGTGCTCCAGCGCGTCCAAGTTGCCGCCAAGCCACTCTCCGACTACACGCACATCTGCTCGCGTGACCTGCTCGAGGAGATCCGCGCGCTTGCCGAGCCGCTGCGCGGGGCGCGGGTGGCCCATCTCTCTGCGACCGCCTTCGGGGGCGGGGTCTCCGAGATCCTCTACACGCTGATACCGCTGCTTGTCGATGTCGGCATCGAGTGCGAGTGGCAGGTGATCTACGGACGCGAGGAGTTCTTCAATGTGACCAAGCTGCTGCACAACGCGCTCCAGGGCGCCGAGACAGAGCTGACCGACGAGCAGTGGGAGATCTGGCTGCGCTACAACGAGATGAACGCGCGCGAGCTTGCCGGCGGCTTCGATGTCTGCGTGATTCACGATCCCCAGCCGGCGGCGATGCGCGCGCTTGCGCCCGAGAAGGCGGCCGGCTGGCTCTGGCGCTGTCACATCGACCTCTCCACCCCGCAGCAGGCAGCGCTCGAGCGTCTCCTTCCCTACATCCGCGACTACCCCCAGACCCTCTTCCACCACGCCGACTTCGTCCCGCCCGGCATGCGCGGGAAGGTGAACATCGTGCCGCCCGCGATCGACCCGCTGGCGCCTAAGAACATGGCGCTTGCGCCAAGCGAAGCCGCATACGTCTGCGAGCAGCTCGGGATCGACAGCGGGCGCCCGCTTCTCTGCCAGGTCTCCCGCTTTGATCCCTGGAAGGACCCGCTCGGGGTGATCGATGCCTACCGCATCGTCAAGCAGGGCCGGCCCGACCTGCAGCTTGCGCTGGTGGGCTCGATGGCATCGGATGACCCGGAGGGCTGGGAGCTCTTCAACCAGACGCTCGCCCACGCCGACGGCGACCGCGACATCCACATCCTCAACAACTTCAACAATGTCGGCGCGATCGAGGTAAATGCCTTCCAGACGCGCTCTGAGGTGATCGTGCAGAAGTCGCTGCGCGAGGGCTTCGGGCTGACCGTCACCGAGGCGATGTGGAAGGCGCGACCGGTGATCGGCGGCGCGGTGGGCGGAATCCCGCTGCAGATCGAGGACGGCCACTCCGGCTTCCTCGTCTCCTCGAAGGAGCAGTGCGCAGAGCGCGTTCAGACGCTGCTCTCAGATCCGGAGCTTGGGCGCCAGCTTGGGAGCGCCGCCAAGGAGCGCGTGCGCGAGCGCTTCCTGACCCCGCGCCTGCTGCGCGATCACCTGCGGATCATGACGGACCTGCTGGGCGGCGCTCACTCCGGCAAGGCGGTGGCGCCTTGAGCGACCGCCCGCCGCTGGTGCTCGTCTCCAACCGCGGTCCGGTCACCTACGACCAGGAGGGCAGGCCGCAGCGCGGCACCGGCGGGCTCGTCACCGCCCTCTCCGGGCTCGCCTCCCATCGCGAGGCGCTGTGGGTGGCCTCGGCGATGAGCGAGGGGGATGCGCTTGTCACCGAGCGCCACGGCGGCCGCGCCTTCTCGGTGCGCTCGCCCGCCGGCGGCGAGTACCGACTGCGCCTCGTCGTCTCCGATCCGCTCGCCTACGACCGCTTCTACAACGTCTTTGCAAACCCGATGCTGTGGTTCATCCAGCATTACCTCTGGGACCTCTCCAACGCGCCGGACATCCGCCGCGAGGAGATCGAGGCCTTCGAGTTCGGCTACAACGTCGTCAACGAGGATCTGGCGCGCGCGGTGGTCGAGGAGGTGCACGGCCTCGAGCGCCCGGTCGTGATGGTGCACGACTACCACCTCTACACGCTCCCGGACCTGATCCGGCGTGCGCGCCCTGACGTCTTCCTCCATCACTTCATCCACATCCCCTGGACGCAGCCGGACGCCTGGCGTGTGCTCCCGGCGCGAATCCGCGAGGAGCTCTTCGCCGGGCTGCTGGCAAACGACATCATCGGCTTTCACACCCGCTCCTACCGCCACAACTTCCTGCAGTGCTGCCGCGACCTGCTCGAGCTCGATGTCGACTTCGACGCCGGCACCGTCCGCTACGGCGGTCGCGAGGTGTGGGTGCGCTCCTACCCGCTGCCGATCGACCATGTCGCGACACGAAGGCTGGCCGCAAGCGAGGCGGTCGCCGCCTACGAGCAGGAGCTGCTGCGCCGCCGGCGCGACTTCCTGATCCTCCGCGTCGACCGCGCCGACCTCTCCAAGAACATCCTGCGCGGCTTCTCCGCCTTCGACCTCTTCCTGGAGCAGCATCCGGAGCTGCGCGAGCGGGTGACCTTCGTCGCCCAGCTGATGCCCTCGCGGACGGACGTGCCCCAGTATGCCGAGTACATCGAGCGGATCGAGGCGCTCGTGGCGGTCGTCAACCACCGTCACGGCACCCCCGACTGGATGCCGATCCAGCTGAAGCTGCGCGACTCGCTCGAGGAGGCGCTTGCCGCCTACAAGCACTACGACGTGCTGCTGGTCAATGCGATGTTCGACGGCATGAACCTGGTTGCAAAGGAGGGCCCGATCATCAACGAGCGCAGCGGCGTCTCGATCCTCTCCGAGAACACCGGCGCGCACGAGGAGCTGGCGGAGTTCGCGCTCTCGGTGAACCCCTTCGACATTCAGGAGCTTGCCGACTCGATCGACGCGGCGCTGCGCATGAGCCCGCAGGAGCGCGCACGCCGGGCGGAGGGCCTGCGCTCGATCATCACCCGTCGTGACCCCGGCGACTGGATCGACGAGCAGCTCGCCGACATCGCGCGCAAGGGCGCTGCGGCATCCTGACTGTGGGCGCATCCGCCGCGGGCGCTCCGGCGCCCCCCGCCCGGCGCTGGTATCATGCGCGCCCGCGCCGTGCCCAGGGGAGGGGAGGGCCGTGCGCAGGCTTGCAATGACTCAGGCAACCACCGCGACAGCAACCTACGATCTGATGCTGCTCCTCGAGCCCGAGCGCGAGGAGGGCGTGCGCGCCGCCGTGGTCGACTCCGCGCTGAAGATGATCGAGCGCGGGGGCGAGCTGGTGCGCCACGACCGCTGGGGCGTGCGCGAGCTTGCCTACCCGATCAAGCATCACACGAGCGCCGAGTACCACCTGCTGCAGTTTCGTCCCTCCGGGCGCGAGCTGCTGGGCGAGCTCGACCGCTCGCTGCGCATCGCCGAAGGGCTGATGCGCTTTCGGATCGTCAAGCTGGCGCCGGGCACGCCGGAGCCGCCCGCGATCCATGCGGGCGAGCCCACAGCCGCTGCGCAGGCGCAGCCGGCGGCGGCCGAGAGCGAACACACGCCGAGCGCGCAGATCGACGATCCGGCCGCAGCCGCAGCCGCAGCCGCAGCCGCAGCGGCGCCGGCGCCCGAGGCTGCGCCTGAGCCGACAGAGTCCGCCGCAGCCGCGCCGACCGCTGCGGATGCCGGCGAAGAGGACCCCGTGCCGAGCGCGGGGGACGAGGGCGGAGAGGGGCAAGGCTGACCGCAGCGGTCGGACCTGCCGCCCAAGCCTGCTAATACCTTCGCACGGCGATGCCCGAGTCGAACCTGCACGCGCGCGAGGAGCTGCTTGAGAGCCTGCGCGGCTCCATAGACCACCTTGCCGGCGCCCTTGCCCTCCTGGGCGAGGCCTACGACCATCTCGACGAGCAGCAGGCGGATGCGCTTGAGAGCTCGCTCTTCAAGCCTCTGCAGCGGGGCTATGGGCGCGCGAAGCGTGCCGTGATCGAGTTTGCCGCCCGCCATGACCAGTCGCCCCCGCAGCTTGGGCAGCCGCCGGCGCCGCTGCCCGCCACGGGCGTGAAGGCGCTCGTCGAGGGCGCGCTCGCGGAGGTCGAGGAGGCCGAGAACGGGATCGTGACGCTGCAGGACTCCCTTGTCCTGCTGGACCTCGGCGACCAGGAGCTGCGGGCGCGCCTTGCCGAGGTGCGCCAGGCGCTCGAGGAGGCGCGCGGCGGCGCCCGCCACTTCCTCAGAACGCTCGGTCGCTGAGCAGTAGACTGCGCAGCGCATGGCCGGAAGCGAGGCACAGCCAGGGCAGAGCACCCGCAGCGAGATCCTGCGCGCCTCCCCGCGCATGTTCGACTCCGACCTGCTCGACTTCTTCTCGCGCGTCCACCCCTCCGTGCCGGTGCTGATCTTTGCGCCCGCGATCGCTGCGCTCTGCTACTGGGGGCTGCAGGAATCCTCGCCCGGCGCGTTCATCGGCCTCTTTGCCGCCGGCTACGTGATCTGGACGCTGTTCGAGTACTGGCTGCACCGCCTCGTCTTCCACTTCGAGCCCGAGGCCGGGCTGGGCGCGCGGCTGCACTGGATCATCCATGGCGTGCACCACGACCACCCCAACGACCCCCTGCGGCTGGTGATGCCCCCGGCGGTGAGCGTGCCGCTGGGAGCGATCATCTTTGCCGCCTTCTACGGCATCTTCGGCGCGCGCTACGCACCGGCGCTCGACGGCGGCTTCATCGCCGGCTACCTGCTCTACGACATGATGCACTACTACCTCCACCACTTCACGCCCCGCTCGCGTCTCGGGCGGCTGCTGCGCGAGCTGCACATGCGCCACCACTTCCAGGACGACACACGCGGCTTCGGTATCAGCGCCCCCTACTGGGACCTCATCTTCCGCACGCTTCCGCAACATCGCGCAAAGAGCGCCCCTTAGCCTGACCTGCGCGGATCGGCCCGCACGCGGCCGCCGGGGTCTTCTCTACACTCAGGCGATCGGCCGCTTGCCAGAGCGCTGCCGCGGCCGTCAAGCGCACCCGACCACAGGAGCAGAAGAGCAGTGGCAAGTTCAAACATCAACAGAGTTGTTATGACCGGCAATCTGACCGCCGACCCGGAGCTGCGGTCGCTGCCGAGCGGGACCTCGGTCTGCAAGCTGCGCATCGCCAGCAACACGCGCCGGCGCAATGGCTCAACCGGCGAATGGGAGGACAAGCCCAACTACTTCAACGTCACGGTCTGGGGGGCGCAGGGCGAGAACGCCGCGCGCTACCTGACCAAGGGCCGGCCGGTCGCAATCGACGGGCGCCTGGAATGGCGCGAGTGGGAGGCCGAAGACGGCAGCAAGCGCCAGGCAATCGATATCATCGCGGAAACTGTTCAGTTCCTGGGCTCTGCGCGGGAAGGCGGCCCGACGGGCGGCGGCGGCGGCTTCAGCGCCGGCGCCGGAGCGGGAGATGCGCCGATCGACGGCCAGGACTTCGAGCAGCCTGTGCCGATCGCAAGCGGCGGCATGCAGACCGGAGACGACGAGGTTCCCTTCTAAAGCGCCGCCGGCAGGGTGGCAGCAGGAGAAGGGCAGGGAAGAGACAAGAGCAGAAAGGCAGGATCGCAGCGGTGGCAAAGCAGAGAAACAGCAGGGCAAAGGGATCACGGCGGCGTGAGCGGCGGATCATCGGCGTGCGGCGCAAGCCCTGTCAGCACTGCCGCGAGCACATCGAGCACGTCGACTACAAGGATGTAGCTGCGCTGCGGCGCTTCATCTCCGAGCGGGGCAAGATGCGCTCGCGGCGGATCACGGGCGCCTGCAGGCGCCACCAGAGCCAGATCGCCAGGGCGATCAAGATCGCGCGCGAACTTGCCCTGCTGCCCTATGTCTCGGAGGGCTCTGGCGGCGAAGGCTCATACCACCGTCGAGGTCGCTCCTAGGCCGTGCCCGAGGTCGTTCTGCTCAAGGATGTCGAGTCGCTTGGCGAGCGCGGCAGCGTCGTCGAGGTCTCGAAGGGCTATCTGCGCAACTTCCTGATCCCGCGCAAACTTGCCACCGTCGCGACGCCAGGGGCGCTGGAGGCGTTCCGGCGCCGCCAGGAGGCCGAGGAGCGGGCGCGGCGCGAAGCGCTCGAGCGCGCTGAGCAGAACGCGGCGATGCTCTCGCGGACGGTGCTCACGATCCCCGCGCAGGCCGGTCCCGACGGGCACCTGTTCGGGTCGGTCGGACCGCGGGACATCGTCGAGGCGATCCGTGCCGCCCGCCAGCTGAAGCTCGATCGCCGCGCGGTGCATCTGCCCGAGCCGATCAAGAGCGTGGGCACCTACATGGTCGACGTCGAGCTTCCCGCCGGGCACCGCGCGAGCGTGAAGACGATCGTGGTCGCCGCGCAGGACAAGCGAGAGCACTGAGGCAAAAGATCATGGCGGAGACGATCCTGCCGCCGCACGACCTGGACGCCGAGCAGGCGGTGCTGGGCGCGATCCTGCTCTCGGACCGCTCGCTGTATGCGCTTGTGATCGAGGAGGGCCTGCGCCCGGCGGACTTCTACCACGAGCGCCACACGCGCATCTACGAGGCGATGCTCTCCCTCTACAACGAATCGCAGCCGGTCGATCCGCTGACGGTGACCGAGCGCCTGGCGCGCATGGGCCACCTCGAGAAGGTGGGCGGCAGGGGAGCGATCGAGGAGCTCACCGGTGTCGTGCCCGCAGCCGGCCATGCCCGCCGCTACGCCCAGATCGTGCGCGAGGCCGCGCTGCTGCGGCGCCTGCTGGGCGCGACCTATGAGATCCAGGGCGAGGTCGCAGAGCACAGCGCGCCCCCGCGCGAGCTCGTCGAGCGCGCGGAGCGCGCGATCCTCGAGGTTGCGCGCGATGACCGCCGCCAGGACTTCCGCTCGATCGAGGATGTCCTCCACAACGAGCTTGACAAGCTTCACCGCCTCTCGCTGGAAGGCACGCGCCTGACCGGGACCCCCTCGGGCTTCACCGACCTGGATGCGATCACGGGCGGCTTTCAGCCGGGGAACCTGATCATCGTCGCGGCGCGCCCCGCGATGGGCAAGAGCGCGCTGGTCTGCAACATCGCCGAGAACGCCGCGGTCAAGCACAACGTCCCGGTCGCGCTCTTCTCGCTTGAGATGGCCGAGGCGGAGCTCGCCCAGCGCTTTGTCGCCTCCCAGACGCCGATCAAGGGCGAGGAGCTGCGCCGCGGGCGTGTGCCGGAGAGCCGCTGGCCGAAGATCTTGAAGGCGACCCAGCGCCTCGCCGCCGCGCCGCTGTGGATCGACGACTCCAGCGATGTCGGCCTGCTCGAGATCCGCGCCAAGGCCAGGCGTCTGCACAGCCAGCGCGAGGGCGGGCTGGGGCTGATCATCGTCGACTACCTGCAGCTGATGCGCACCGAGAGCCGCTATGACAGCCGCGTCACCGCCGTCGGTGAGCTCTCGCGGGGGCTGAAGATCTTAGCCCGCGAGCTGGAAGTGCCGGTGATCGCGATCTCGCAGCTCTCGCGCGCTGTCGAGCAGCGGCCCGACAAGAAGCCGATGCTCTCCGATCTGCGCGAGTCCGGGAACCTCGAGCAGGACTCCGACCTGGTCGTCTTCCTCTATCGCGACGAGTACTACAACGAGGACTCCGAGCGCATCGGCGAGGCTGACCTGATGATCGCAAAGCACCGCAACGGCGCGCTCGGCACCGTCACCCTCACATTTCAGAAGGACTACCCGAAGTTCATGAACTTCGCCTCCGAGCGCTCGCTGGGGGCGGGCGTCGGGGTCGGCGCCGGAGCGCCGCGCCGCCACGAGCGCGGGCAGGGCGGGGAAGTGATCGAGGCGGACTTCAGCCGCTCGGGTGCCGCGGATGCGGGCGGCTTCCCCGAGGATGAGGACTATGACTTCTAAGCGCGGCTCCGCGCGCGCTCCAGGGTCCGGGCGCGAGGGCTCCGGCGCGCGCTGCCCCTATGGGCTCTGTGACGGATCTGGGTTCGTGATCGACTTCGAGGCCAACAGCGCGCGCCGCTGCGAGTGCATGCCGGCGCGGGTCGCTCGGCGGCTGGCAAGCCGCCTGCAGGGGCGCATCCCCACCAGGTACGAGGGCGTCTCCTTCGAGCGCCCGCCGATCTCCGAGCTTCCCCAGCCCGTGCTGGAAGCGCTGCGCGCCTACACGCACGACATCTCTGCGAGCCTTGCGGAGGGACGCGGGCTCTGGGTGGTCGGCGATGTCGGCACCGGCAAGACCTCGGTGGCGATGCTCGTCTCCAAGCTGGCGATCGCCGCCGGCCAGACCGTCGCGATCTACTCGCTGCCGCGGCTGCTCAACCTGCTGCGCGAGGAGATCGCCCACGAGGCGGGAGTGCTCGCGCTGCTCGATGACCTCACTGCGGTGGACCTGCTGCACATCGACGACCTCGGGGCACACCACTCGACCGGGTGGGCGCTCGAGCAGCTCTATCTGCTGATCGACGCCCGCTACCAGGCCGGACGGGCGATCGTCGCGACGACCAATGTCAAGGACAACGAGCTGCACCCCGACGGCATCGCGCGCCAGCTTGCGGCGCCGCTGCTGGGCTCCAAGGCTGCGGAGGGCGCCGATCAGGCGATGGGGCCCGGCGGCCACCTGGGGGCGCGCATCGTCTCGCGGCTGATCGAGATCTGTGGTGACCCGCTGCCGCTCTTCGGCGATGACCTCCGCCGTCCCTATCGCGCTCGCGGCAGCCTGACGCTGCCCTAGACTGCGGCGGGAGAGATGCCGGGGATCGTGATCGTTGGCGCCCAGTGGGGCGATGAGGGCAAGGGCAAGGTGACCGACCTGCTCGCCGAGCAGGCTGACGCGGTCGTGCGCTTTCAGGGCGGCAACAACGCGGGCCACACGATCGTCCGCGATGGCGTGCAGTGGAAGCTGCACCTGATGCCCTCCGGGATCCTGCATCCGGGCAAGCTCTGCGTGATCGGCAACGGCGTGGTGATCGACCCGCGGGTGCTGGCCGACGAGCTCGAGGCCCTGAAGGCACGGCGCGTCGACGTCAGCGCGCTGCGGATCTCTGCGAACGCCCATCTGATCATGCCCTACCACCTGCTGCTGGACTCGGCCGGCGAGGCGAAGCTCGGCAAGCTCCAGATCGGGACCACCCAGCGCGGGATCGGCCCCTGCTACGCCGACAAGGCCGCGCGGCTGGGGATCCGCGTGCAGGACCTCCTCGACGAGAAGATCCTGAAGAAGAAGATCGTCGCTGCGATGGAGCCGAAGCGACTGTCGCTGCGCCCCTACGAGCGCAACCCCGCCCTTGACCTGCGCACGATGACGGAGGAATACCTCACCTACGGCCACCGCTTGGAGCGCCACATCGCCGACACCGCACGCCTGCTCTGGGAGCTCCTGGACGCCGGCTCGCTCGTGCTCTTCGAGGGCGCGCAGGGGGCGATGCTCGACATCGACCACGGCACCTATCCCTTCGTGACCTCCTCCAACCCGGTTGCCGGCGCGGCGTGCGTCGGCGCGGGCGTGGGGCCGAAGGCGATCGCAGAGGTCTGGGGCGTGGCGAAGGCCTACACCACGCGGGTGGGCGCGGGCCCCTTCCCGAGCGAGCTCCACGACGCCTTGGGCGAGGCGCTGCGCCATCGCGGCGGGGAGTTCGGGACCACGACCGGACGGCCACGGCGGGTGGGCTGGCTCGATCTGGTCGCGCTGCGCTATGCGGCGCGTCTGAACACGCTGAGCGCCCTTGCGATAACCAAGCTCGACGTGCTCTGCGGCCTCGATAGCATCGCTCTGTGCACCGGCTACCGCGGCGCCGAGGAGGCGGAGTTCAGCGAGTTTCCCTACCACCAGACCGTGCTGCACCACGCCAGCCCCGAGCTGACCGAGCTGCCCGGCTGGCAGGAGGACATCGGCGAGTGCCGCTCGCTCGCGGATCTGCCCCCCGCAGCTCGCGACTACCTCGACTTCATCGCCAACGCGGTTGGCGTCCCGGTTGCGCTCGTCGGCGTGGGGCCCGCCCGCGATCAGGTGATCTGGACCGGCGAGCCACGCGACTCGCTGCTGCTCGCCGGCGCGCAGCACGCCGCCCCCTGATCGCTCAGAGCGCTCTGCGGTCGCTGTCTGCCGCCGGGGAGGGCGCGTGCAGCAGCTCCGGGCCCTCGGGCGCGCGGGGGGAGCCCACCGCCGGATTGGCAGCCTCGGCGTGGGTGCGCTCGCTGGGCAGCGTCGCGCATAGCGAGAGCGCCTCTTCGCCGCTCAGCGCAGGATCGAGCCATGCCTCCTGCAGCGCTCGATCGGCAAGCACCACCGGCATCCTTGCGTGCACCGAGCGGGCGACCGCGTTGCCATCCGACGCACAGGTCAAGAGCGCGATCGAGCGGCGCTCGTGCCCATCGGCGCTCGATGCCGTGCAGCTCAGCGCGGCGAAGGCAAACGGCGCGCCGTCGTCGACGGTGAAGCGGAAGGGCTGCCCGGGGGCCCCCCGGCGCTCGGCGTGCAGCCACTCATACCAGCCGTCGGCGATCTGCAGCGCTCGGAGCGCCGGGTCTGCAAGCAGCGGGCCGTAGGTGCGGCTGGTGAGCGCGCTCTCGACGCGCGCGTTGATCAGGCTGTAGCGGCTGGCCCTGCCACCGCGCTCTCTGGCCTGCAGCAGCCAGGGCGGCAGCAGCCCCCAGCGCATCAGCTGTGGCACGCGCTCGCCCGCCCGCGCGACGATCGCGAGCACCTCCTGGGTCGGGGCGATGTTGTAGCGGCGGGTGCCGCGCGCGTCCGGAAGCCTGACACCGAAGCGGCCGTTGATCTCCTCCGGCCCCGCGGTGTTTGTGTAGCGGCCGCACATCGTCCGCGCAGCCTAGCGCGCTGGAGCAAATAGGCTGCGCAGGTGTCAGGCAGGCAGGCAGCGGAGGATCGCCGCGAGCAGGGCCCTCAGGTGCGCCCGCGACCCTCAGGCGCGCTCGCGCGCACGCTCGCGCAGATGGGCGCAACGCTTGCGGTCGGCGGGCGCGACGCTCGCCTGCTGCTGGCCGCACGCGTGCTGATGAGCGCCCAGCGGGCGCTCGTGGGCGTCGTCGCGCCGATCTACCTGGCACGTCGCGGGCTCTCAGGCACGGAAGTCGGCATGCTTTTCTCCGCCGTCGGGCTCGCAGGCGCAGCGATCAGCGCGATCGTCGGCTTCGGCGCCGACCGCTTCGGACGCAAGCCCTTTGTCGTCTACGTCCCGCTGCTTGCGGCAGGCGCAGGCTTCGTGTTCGCGTTCGTCGGTGCGACCGGAGCGCTCTTTGCCGCGGCGGCGATCGGCTCCTTCGGCCGCGGCTCGGGCGCGGGCGCGGGGATGGTCGGTCCCTACCAGCCTGCCGAGCAGGCCCTGCTCGCCGGGCTCGTCGACGATCGCAGCCGTCCGCGCCTGTTTGCGAACATCGCCTCCGCCTCCGCGCTCGGGGGCCTGCTCGGCGCGGTCCTTGCGGCCAGCCCGCTCACGCAAGCCGCTTCGGGTCCAGCGGGGACAGGCACCTACCGCGATGCCTTCCTCGTCGCTGCGCTGCTTGCGCTCCTGACCGCGCTGCTTGCAATGCCCGTGCGCGAAGGGCGACGCCCGGCCCGCCAACAGCGCGGCGAAGATGCGCGCTCGCGCGCGCCCCGGCGACTCTCGGCGCCGGCGCGCTCGCTGGTGCTGCGGCTGGCGGCGACGAACACCGTCAATGGGCTTGCCGTCGGCCTCTTCGGTCCCTTTGTGAGCTACTGGCTCTACCGTCGCTTCGGCGCAGGGCCGAGCACGATCGGCCTGCTCTACATCGCCGCAAATGTCGTGACGATAATGACGAATCAGCTGGCGACGCCGCTGGCGCGCCGCCACGGCATGGTGCGCACGGTCGTGATCGCACGCATGCTGCAGGCGCTGCTGCTGATCCCGCTCGCGCTCTCGCCGAGCCTCTACGTCGCCGGCGCCCTCTACTCGCTGCGCCTGGTCGCCCAGCGCATCGGGCTTGCGCTGCGCCAGACCTTCGTGATGAGCGCTGCTCCGGAGAGCGAGCGCGCCAAGGTCGCAGCGCTCTCGCAGCTGCCCATGCAGGGAGCCTCGGCGACCGCGCCGACGCTCGCGGGCTACCTCTTCGATGCGGTCGGCCTTGCCGTGCCCTTCGAGATCGCCGGGGTGCTGCAGCTGATCAACGCGGGGCTCTTCCAGTGGTTCTTCGGTCGCGCCGCCAAGGCCGACGGCGAGGGCGCCAGCAAGCCGCCACGCGCATCGCCCATCGGGCGCGAGCAGCTGCCGGCCGCCGGCAGGATCCTGACCGGCGAGGAGGACACCGGCGAGCTGACCCTCCCGGAGGGCGGCCGCTGAGCGCCGGGCGCAGTGCCACGCAATCCCCACTCCAGCGCGTCGACCAGTTGATGACCCCCTCGACGTCGGCGTTCGGCTGAGCGCCGCGGGCATCGATCTCGAGGATCTCGGCGAGCGATGCCTCTACGTCAGCCAGGAGCCGGATCGTGGACGCGGCCAGCTCAATCCTGCGTGCTGTCGGCTTTGGAAGGTAGGCGATGTATCCATCGCGACCGATCGTCCGCCGCGGCTTGCCAGATGGCGTGGATCTGTATGCCGAGCGGACCATGGAGCGGGCAACCGGAGTCGTCCATGCAGAAAAGCAGCCAATCGTTTATTTAGAGAGGATCGAGGACTGTAAAGACTCCTGCGCAGTCCACGTGGGCTGGAGTGCCGCCGATCCGGGCTACCCAGGGCTGCTCGTGCGCCTCATCGAGGCGCGGCCGGCAAGGCGGGAGGCGCCCTAGCGAGCGAAGCCGTTGGCGATCGCGCCCGGAGGCGTGCTCTGGCCGCGTTGCGCCCCGCCGCGCGCCATCTCCGGCTGCAGTCGCGAGGGAATCGGATCGGGAGCGATGCCGAGCGCGGCGATCGTCATCGCGACCATCTCATAGTGGCCGACAAGCATGCAGAGCTCGATCAGCTCGCGATCCTCCAGCAGCGGGCGCAGCCGCGAGTAGACCGGATCGCGGATCGTGCGCTGTTCGTGCAGCTCATCGACCGCCTGCAGCAGCGCCGCCTCGCGCTCGGGGAGGCCCGGCGCAAGCGCGCCGACGCGCACGCGCGCGATCTCCTCCGCGCTCAGGCCGACGCGCAGGGCGATCGACTCGTGATGGCGCCGCTCGTACTCGGAGGCACAGTTGTGGGCCACGCGCAGGATCACGAGCTCGCGGTCGCGCGCCGGCAGGCAGCCGCGGCGCAGCAGTGCTCCTGCAAACAGCAGCCAGCCGCGGAATAGCCAGCGGTGGCGGGCTATCGTGCGCAGCAGGTTTGAGGGCTGCGCGCCGACAGCCCGGCCGGCGAAGCGCGCGATCAGCGCGTTGACGAAGCCGCTCTCCGCGCGCGGCGCTGGCCGAAGACGTGGTTGGCCCGCTGACACGCGGCGATCATAGGCGCTGATCCGGCGTCAGCCTGCCTCGATGCGGCGGCGCAGGGCAAGGATCGACTCCGACAACGGCACGCCGGCGGGCAGAGACGGATCGGCCAGCGGCTCGTCCGTAGCGCTGCGCAGCGGCAGCACGCCCGCCCACACCGCGCTGCCCAGGTCGCGCTCCAGATCGTTGGGCCCGCCCGTGCGAATCTTCGCCGCGGACTCCGCGAGCGGAAGCGAGAGGATCGCGACCGCCTTCAGCTCGCGCTCGTCAGGCGCCCTCACCTCCGCCCAGCGCCCGGGCAGGATGCGCTCCATGAAGGCCTCGAGCGCAGCGCGCTTGGCATCCTCCTCCTCGATCGGCAGCGCGCACCCGAGCACGCTCACGGAGCGGTAGTTGACGGAGTGCTTCTGGACGGAGCGGCCGAGGACGTAGGCGTCGATGGCGCTGACCGTCAGGCATGCGGGGGCGCCGTCGGCAAGAAGACGCACCCAGCGCGCCGCGGCGGAGCCGTGGATGTAGAGCTGCTCCTCCACGCGCGCCTGCAGCACCGGCAGCACGAATGGCTGCCCGCCGTCGACGAGGCCAAGGTGGCCTAGTGGCGTTGCGTCAAGGATCGCGTGGATCTGCTCGCGCTCGTAGCAGCCGCGCGCAGGCAGCCTGCGCACGCGCGTGCGCTCGCTTGCGGGGCGGCTCGGTCTGTCGGCGTCGCGCATCTGGGAGCGACCATCCTAGAAGCGCTTCCCGGTCTCCCCAGCGCGCGCCTTCAGCGCCTACTCCGTGGCGCGCCAGGTGGCCCAGGCGATCACGAACTGGAGCGGCAAGCGCCCCCACAGCGCCCAGCGCGGGAAGCGGCCAAAGCGCTCGGGTGAGAGCGCCATGTAGATGTTGGCGGGGTAGATCGCCGCAAGCGTCGCCAGCAGCCAGGCGCGCGCGAAGCTCCGTGTCCGCGCCGGCAGGATCGCAAGGCCGCCCGCCATCTCGGCGACGCCGCTGGCGAGCACGACCGCGCGCTTGACGCGACGAAGTGGCGGCGGGACGATGCCTTCGTAGAAGGCGGGGGCGCGGAAGTGAAGAGCTCCCGCTCCCGTCCAGAAGATCGCGGCGAGCAGTCGCCGTCTGGCCTGCGCTTGCATGGACATACCCTACAGCTGCCTCGCGGCGAAGGAGCCTCCCGGCAGGGGCGTCTGCATACGGAGATAGCCTTCGCCGCAGATGTGCGAGCAAGCAGGCAGGAGCGGGGGGCGGTGAGCGAGTCGCTGCGAGTTGTCGTGCTCGAAGGCGACCAGACCGGTCAGGAGCTCCTTGAAGAGGCGCTGCGCGTGCTCGACCCCGAGGTGCTCGGGCTGGATCTCGCGATCGAGCGCTTTGACCTCTCGCTGGAGAGCCGGCGGCGCACGGGCAATGCGGTCGTGCACGAGGCCGCAGCGGCGATACGAGCAGCCGGCCTGGCGCTCAAGGCGGCGACGATCACGCCGGAGGGCGCTCAGGACGTTGGCTCGCCGAACCGGATTCTGCGCGAGGAGATAGGCGGCACGGTGATCATCCGCACCGGCCGTCACATCCCGGGCATCACGCCGCTCGCCGGCGCTCACTTCCCGGTCTCGGTCGTGCGGATGGCGGTGGGTGATGCCTATGGAGCCCGCGAATGGCGCGAGGGTGCGGAGGGAGATCCGCAGGAGTGCGCTCAGCGCACCGAGCGGATCACGCGTGGCGTCTGTCGGGCGGTTGCCGAGCATGCGTTCCGCAGCGCTCGCGCGCTCGGCGGCCAGGTCTACGGCGGCCCGAAGTGGACCGTCTCGCCGGTATACGAGGGCATGCTCAAGGAGGAGCTTGACGCCGCGGCGCAGCGCCATCCCGATGTGCGCTACACGCCGGTGCTGATCGACGCCACCTACGCCGGGCTGATCGGTGGCGCTGCCGATGCGCCGCTTGTCATCCCCGCGCTCAACCGTGACGGCGACTGCCTCTCAGACCTCGTGATGGCGCTGTTCGGGTCGATAGCCGGCGCCGAGTCTGTGCTGCTCGCGCTCGATGAGGACTACGAGCCGCGCGTCGTCCTGGCCGAGGCCCCGCACGGGACTGCGCCCGCGCTCCAGGGCAAGGGCGTAGCGAACCCGATGGCGATGATCCTTGCCTGCGCCGCGCTGCTGCGCTACGCGGCCAGCAGCGCAGACCAGCGGCGCCTGCAGGCCGCGCAGGCGATCCATGAGGCGACGATGCAGACGGTGGCGGCGGGCGTGCGCACGCCCGATCTCGGCGGTCATGCCTCCACGAGCGAGATGACGGGCGAGATCATCGCCCGTGTGCGCACGCTGCTCGGCGGATGAGCGCTCAGGGCACCGCGGGGACCACCGCCAGCGGTCCCGCGCCAGCCGGCAGCGACTCCGTCTGGAAGCGCGGCGAATCCGATCGCAGCACATTGCCGATCAGACCGAGAAATGCCTCAGCGTCCTCCAGGAAGCTGATCCGCTCGGTGCGGTAGTGCATCGGCACCACCCAACGGGGTGCGAGCCGCCCCACGATCTCGGCAGCCTGCCCTGCGTCGATCGTCGGCCCGCCACCGACCGGGATGAAGAGCAGGTCGACGCCCCCGATCGCCTCCGCCTGCTCGGCGCGCAGCTCGCGCTGGCCGAAGTCGCCGAAGTGGCACACCCGCACGCCATCCAAGGTGAACGCGAAGATCGTGTTGGCGCCCCGTTCGGTGCCGGCGGCGCGGTCATGCTCGGATGCGATCGCCGTGACCTCGCCGAGCGGGGACTCCAGGCGCCCGGCGGTCGAGCGCAGTGTCACGGGGCTGCCGGCGATCACCTCGGCGGCGTTGTGGTCGATGTGCTCGTGCGTTATCAGCAGCAGGTCCGCCGCAAGGCCTGCGATCGGCGGGTAGTCAAAGCGCATGCCATGGGCGGCGAGCGCGGAGACCTCGCCGAAGGGGTCGATCGCAACCGTCTGCTCGCCCGCGCTGCACCGAAAGGCCGATTGGCCGAACCACTCAACCTCCATCACGCACTCTCTTTCTCGTCGTCAGGATCTTTGGGCGCTGATTATCCCGCGCCGGGCGCAGGCGGGCGCAGGCAGAGCGAGGCGCATGTGCAGGTTTGGGATCATGGTTGCGATGGCGTTCCAGATCGAGGCCCTCGACCACGTGCAGGCTGCGATGCCGCCGAACGGCGAGGTCGCAGCCGAGACCTTCTATCGCGATCTCCTCGGGCTGCGCCTCCTGCCCAAGCCGGCAAGCCTTGCGGCGCGCGGCGGCCGCTGGTTTGCGGCCGGGGGCGCTGAGCTTCATCTCGGCGTCGAGCAGGACTTCAGGCCCGCACGCAAGGCTCACCCTGCGCTGCGGGTGCGGGGGCTTGATGAGCTGATCGCAAGGCTGCAAGCGTCCGGCGCGGTGGTGCGCCACGACCGGCAGCTGCCCGGCGTCCGGCGCATCTACACAGAGGACCCATTTGGCAACCGGATCGAGCTGATCGATGCTGGGCGATCGCCCGCTGCCCAGCCGGGCGCCTGCGGTGACTGAGGCGTGGCGCCCACCGCCGCGGCTTGGCGGCGCGGGTGAGGCGAGGCGGTGAGCGCCCTGCGCTTTGGCGTGCGCGAGGTGAGCATCCAGGGCTTTCGCTCCGCCGTCTCGGTGCGCTTTGCGCCCGGGCCGGTATGCGCCCTCGTCGGTGGCCCGAGCGTCGGCAAGTCAAACGTGCTTGCCGCCGTGTGGATGCTGCTCCAGCGCGGCTTGCCTGCGCCCACGGTCGGAGACCTCGCCGCCGCTCCGCACGGGCCGGCGCGCATCAGCGCCACCCTCTCCGACGGCGACGAGGTCTGGCTTGAGGCCGACGGGGTCGGCTCGGCAAGCGAAGGCGGCCCCTCCGTGCCGGTGCTCTACCTTCCGGCGTCACTGCGCTCCTCGCGGCTGGTCGGGGAGCCGCTGGCGCCCTCCGCTGCGACCGAGCGCGCGCTCGCGCACCTGGCGCTTGGCCAAAGCCCCTCCTCCGCTGCGCCCGCGGCTGCGCTGGTGGCGTGGCTGGAGCGACTCTGCAGCGAGACCCAGGGTGGGCTTGTGCTGCTGATCGAGGAGCCGGAGCTGTTCCTGCGTCCGCAGGCCCAGCGCTACCTCTATCGCCTGCTCAGGAGGTTCGCGGGCAACGGCAATCAGGTTCTCTACTCGACCCATGAGCCGGCGTTCCTGAACGTAGGTCGGCTCGGGGAGATCGCGCTCGTGGAGCACCGACCCGACGCGGGCACCGTCGTCATCCACCCTGAGGCGCTGCCGGCGGAGGAGAGCTTCCGCGCCGTCAGCGAGCTCGATGCCGAGCGCGCGGAGCTGTTCCTGGCACGTGCGGCGCTGCTCGTCGAGGGCCGCACCGAGAAGCTCACGCTGCCATTCGTCTTTCGCGCGCTCGGTCACGACGTCGACCGCGAGGGGGTCACGATCGTCGATTGCGGCGGCAAGCCCAACATCCCGCTGTTCATTCGCATCTGCGAGGCAGCGCGCGTCCCCTGCGTGGCGATTCACGATCGCGACGCGCCCCGGGGGCGTGAGCCGGCGCGCAGCGAGCGCATCCTCAATGCCCAGATCGCCGAGCTTGCGGGCCGCTCGCGGACATTTGAGCTGGCTCCTGACTTCGAGGCCGTGGCGGGGCTGCGCGGCCACCGCCACAAGCCAGCCCACGCCTTCGAGCGCTTCTCGCGCATCGCCAGAAGGGACGTCCCGCGGGAGCTGACGGCCGCGGTCGGCAAGACCCTCGCGCTCGCCCGGGCCGGATCCCCCTCCTCCTAGGCGCGGGGGGCCTCAGCTGGGCGTGCGGGCGCGGCCGATCAGCATCGGGTTGGTGTGGGCCCACGACGGGCCGGCGTCCAGCCTGCGGACCAGCTCGATCTGAAAGCCCGCCGCCTCGATCGCCGCCGCGGTCTCGCGGGCGCAGTGGCAGCCGCCGGCGAGCGCCGGCCAGATGGAGCGGTCGAGCAGCTCCTGCACGCGCGCCTTGCGCGGTCGCTGCGAGCGCACATGCTCGAGAAAGCGCAGCTGACCGCCCGGCACCAGCACGCGCCGCAGCTCTGAGAGCGCGAGATCGAGGTCGCGCACGCTGCAGAGCACGAGGCTCACCACCGCCGCATTGAAGCTTTCGTCGGCGACCGGAAGCGACTCGGCGCTGCCGGCAAGAACGCTTGTCGGCACCGGCGCCTGCGCTGCGGCACGCAGCGCCTGCGCGCGCAGATATGCCTCAGGCTCGATCGCGACAAGCTTGGTCACCGTCGCGGGGTAGCGCGCGAAGCTCGCCCCATTGCCGGCGCCGACCTCGAGCACTGAGCCGTCCAGATCGGCAAGCAGCTCCTCGCGCAGGTGCGCGACCTCGCGCTCGATCAGTGGGCTGAACAGGCGGTGGTAGGCACGGCCGAAGATCGGATGGCTGACGCAGTCGCTCGCGCTGCCGCGCTGCTCGGTCTCCACGGAGGGCATGGGGCCATTATGGCCGCTCCGCAGCGCTCGCTGTCGGTCGCGCACGAGCCGTGTAGCCGCTCAGCATCAGCCCGGCGATCGCAAGCGCGCTCGCGATCAGCGCGGTTGCGATCATCGCCGGGCCGGGCGCGGTGAGCGCGAAGAAGTCGCGCGTGGCGGGGATCAGCAGCGCCGCGACGTAGAGGCCGGCCAACGCCGCGCACATCGTTGCCACAAGGGTCGACCGCTTCCAGGAGCCTTCGGCCTCGAGCGCCAGCACCAGATAGAGGCCGCACGCGATCAGGACGGTGACCGCCACTGTCCGCGAGTCGGCGAGCGAGAGCCCGAGGTCGTGGCGGGCGAAGAGGTAGCCGGCGACGATCCCGACACCGACCATCGTCCCCGCGGGCACCGCGAAGCGCATGACCCCCGTGACGAAGCGATCCGGGCGCCACGGCCCGCTGCTCGGGGCGAGCGCCAGGAAGAACGTCGGGATGCCCACCGTCACGCTTGCGGCCAGCGTCAGCTGGCGCGGCAGCAGCGGGTAGGCGTCGGAGCTGGTGCCGATCGTGAGGATCAGAAAGGCGGCGAAGGCCGACTTGGCCACGTACAGCTTGCTCACCCGCGTCAGGTTGCGCAGCGCACGCCTGCCTTCGGCGATCAGGAGCGGCACCGCGGCGAAGTCGCCGTTGACCAGCACCAGGTCGGCGACCGCGCGCGCCATCTGCGCGCCCGAGCCCTGGGCGATCGCCAGGCGCGCTCGCTTGAGCGCGGGCACATCGTTGACGCCGTCGCCGACCATTGCAACGTAGCGCCCGCTCGCCGCCAGGGCCTCCACGAGCGCGCGCTTGCCCTCAGGCGCGATTCGCCCGACGATGGTGGCGGTCGCGGCGAAGGAGGCAAGCCGCTCGGGGTCCGCCGGAATCTCTGTGCCGGAGCGCACCTGCCCGGTCGGCATGCCGAGATCGCGCGCGATCGCTGCGACCGTCTGCGGGGAGTCCCCGGAGAGGATCTTCACCTCGACGCCCTGCTCGAGCAGGTAGCGGATCGTCGCTGCCGCGCCCGGCCGGATGCGCTCGGCCAGGACGACAAGCCCAAGCGGCGCCAGTCCTGCCGGCGGCTGCTCCTGCGCCTCGGCGGGCAGCGGCGCGTCTGTGCGCGCGATGACAAGCACGCGGCGACCTTCGTGCTCGCGCTGGCGCGCAAGCGCTGCAAGCGGCCCGGCGGCAAAGCGCTCGGGCGCTCCGAGGTAGAGGCTGGCGCCGTCGAGCTCCAGCGCGCTCCAACGCCGGCGACTTGCAAAGGGGATCTCGCGACGGGCAGGGGAGATCGCCGCCGGGCATGCCTCGCCGATCGCCGTGAGCGTGCGGTTGCGGCTGCCGGAGGCACCCGCAAAGCTGCTGAGCGCCTCGCGCAGCTGCTCCTCGCTTACCCCTGCGGCCGGGTGCGCTTCGAGCATCTGCAGCGCCGGCTCGGTGAGCGTGCCGGTCTTGTCGATGCAGAGCACGTCGACCGAGGCAAGCGACTCGATCGCGTTGAGCTGCTGGGCCAAGATGCCCCTGCGCGCCAAGCGGATGGCGGCAACCGCGTAAGTGAGGCTGACAAGCACTACCAGACCCTCGGGGATCAGGCTGACGACTCCGGCCGTCGAGGTCGCGACCGCCGCGTGGATCCGGATGTGGCGATGGTAGAGCGAGTAGCCGAGGATCGTGCCCAGGATCAACACGGCGGCGACGAGCGCATAGAGGAGGCGGTTGATCGCCCGTTCAAGCGGAGAGCGCGGATGGCGGAAGCTGCGCGCCTCGCCCGTGAGACGCCCGGCGTAGCTCTCGGCGCCGATTGCCTCCGCGCGGTAGGTCGCGTTACCCTCGACCACGAAGGCGCCCGAGCGCACCGCCTCGCCGACGCTGCGCGCCACCGGCTCAGACTCACCGCTCAGGATCGACTCATCGAGCTGTAGCTCGCTTGCGGTGAGCAGGTGACCGTCGGCCACCAGCTGGTCCCCCGGCTGGATCGCGATCAGGTCGCCAGGGGCGACCTGATCGACCGCGAGCGTCTGCTGCACGCCGTCCACGATCACGCGAGCCCGCGGCGCAACCAGCAGGGAGAGCCGGTCGATCGCCCGCTTCGCGCGCACCTCCTGAGCGATGCCGATTGCGCTGTTCGCGACGATCACGCTCAGAAAGAGGGCATCGCGCCAGTCGCCGAAGAGCAGTGTCATGGCGCCGAAGGCGGCGATGATCAGGTTGAACACCGTCAGGACGTTGGCGCGCACGATGCTCGCATAGGAGCGGCCGGCGCTGCGCCTGCGCCGCGGCGCCCGCCTGGGCGGCGCAGTCGCCCCCGCGGTGCCCGCGATGAGGCCCTCCGGTCTCGGTCGCCTAGAGTCTGCGCGCGCGCTCGCGCCGGCCGCCGCTAGCGCTTGAGCTGACATCCTGTGCCCGGGCCGGCCTGTCGCGGTGGCGGGCCGGGAGCCGGGCGCCGAGAGCCTCGCCGACGATCGCTGATGACCGGCGTGTCTTGCATGTCGGAATCGTCGCCCCGACGCCGGCGCTTGACATCCGTGTCCGCTACCGATCGCGCGATCGCAAGCGCGTGAGATGATCCGGGTAGCTGGCGCCCTCTGCGACAGCGCCCTGAGCGCTCAGCCGCGCAAGGCGCGCAGCGCATTGAGTATCACGGCAAGGTCGATCCCCTCCTGGAGCAGGGCGCCCGCGACCGGCACCAGATATCCGGTCGCCGCAAAGCCCATCGCAATGATCGACAGCCCCATGCCGCCGAGGACGCTCTCGCGCGCGATGTGCAGCGCGCGCCTGCCCGCGTGCACGGCATCGGCGACGCGGTCGATGCGATCGACGGTGATCACGGCGTCCGCCGTCTCCGAGGAGACCGTTGCGCCGGCGATGCCCATAGCGATGCCGATGTCCGCGAGCGCGAGCGCCGGCGCGTCGTTCACCCCGTCCCCGACCATCATCACCGGGCGCAGGCCCGGATCGGCGCGAAAGCTGCGGACCACCGCGAGCTTGTCCTCAGGGGCCTGCTCGCCGTAGACACGATCGACGCCGATCCGGCGACCGATCCGCTCGGCGACGGAGCGCCGGTCGCCGGAGACCATCGCGACGTAGCGGACGCCCTCCGCGCGCAGCCGCTCGACGATGCGCTCAGCCTCCGGGCGCAGCTCGTCAGCCATGCCGATCAGCCCCGCAAGGTGCCCGTCGACAGCCACCAAGACATGGGCCTCGCCCGAAGCCGGCGTGCGCAGCAGGCCGGCGGAGGCGATCTCGGCGGGCGGCACGCCCTGGCCGAGCAGGAACTCACGCGAGCCGACCAGCACCAGCCGCCCATCGACGCGCCCCGCGATGCCGCGACCGGGCTCCTCCTTCACCTCGACCGGCTGGGCCAGCGCGAGACCGGCCTCGCGCGCGGCGTCGACGAGCGCCTCGGCCAGGACGTGGACCGAGAGCTGGTCGAGCGATGCGGCCAGGCGCAGCAGCTCGCCGCTCTCGAAGCCCGATCGCGGCAGCACCTCACGGACCTCGGGCACGCCGACAGTGAGCGTCCCGGTCTTGTCGAAGAGCACGGTGCGGACCTGGCCGAGCGTCTCGATCGCTGCTGCGCCCTTGACGACGACGCCGGCACGCGCAGCACGCGAGAGCCCCGAGATCAGGGCGACCGGGACCGCCAGGATCAGCGGGCAGGGGGTTGCCACGACGACGACTGCAAGCGCGCGGACCGCGCTGCCGCTGGCCGCCCACGCCACCGCGGCGGTGGCCAGCGTGGCGGGCAGGAAGAAGCCGGCATAGCGGTCGGCGATCCGCACGAAGGGGGCGCGCTCGACCTGAGCCTGCGCCACCAGGCGCACGAGCGCCGCATATGCGCTCTCTGCCGCCGGGCGCTGCGCGGCCACCTCGATCGGCGTGCCGGCGTTGATCGAGCCGCTCAGGACCTGCATGCCGCGAGCGAGCGTCACCGGCAGAGCCTCGCCGCTGAGCGTGCTCGTGTCGATGACCGCCTCGCTGCTCAGCACGCTGCCGTCGACCGGAACGACTTCGCCGGTTCGCACAAGCACCACATCGCCGGCCTTGACCGCGTCGACCGGCACCTCGACGAACTGATCCTCGCGCCGCAGCTGCGCTGAGCGGGGCGCGCGCTGCACCAGCGCTGTCAGCTCGCGCAGGGCGCGGCGTGAGGCGAGGTGCTCGATCGCCGAGCCGCCGGAGAACATCAGGCCGACGACGGCCCCTGCGAGGTTCTGTCCGAGCGCCAGAGCGCCGACCATCGCGACCAGGGCGATCGCATCGACGCCCATATGCCGATCGACGAGGATCGTATGGGCGACCTCGATCGCCAGCTCGGCGGACAGGAGCGCCACGGCGCCCTGCCAGACGTGATCGCGGGCGCCGTATTGGCCCGCTGCCGCAAGCAGCCCGCCGAGCGCTATCGCGCAGGCTGCGACGGCGGCCAGCACCGCAGCGCGGCGCTCGATCAGCGCATGCGCGATCATCCGCGCCGCTGCGCTGAGCGGGCGACCTCCTGTGGTCGTCGTCCGATCGCCGGTTGCCTGCGCCGATGCCACAGCTGCAGATGATCGGGCATCGATCGCAGCGATGCTTGCAGCCGGGGCGAGCCAGACGCGCTCCCGCGCGAGCGCGTGGGAGCGCCGCTATGGGCGAGCGGCGCTCCCGGGGCCTGCGTCCGCCGCGCGGGAGGACCCGCACGGCGGTGCTGCCTGCGCTATGGAATGCGTACCAGCGGCTGCTGTGGCGGGCCGTAGCCGGCCTCCGCGAGCGCGACCGATTCCGCGGCCTGCGTCGGGGTCATGAAGCCCGCTGCGACGTCGCCCTCCGCGACCGCCTTGAACCTGTTGGCGTAGCTTTCAGGTGTCGGGTAGAGCGCCTTCAGCGTTGCGCTTGAGAGGTTGTTGAAGTAGCCCGAGAGCAGGCACAGCCCGGCTGTGCGCGCTTCCGGATTGCTGATGCTGCCGGTCTGGGAGGCTTCGAAGAACGAGGTGAGCTCCCCAAAGAGGGTCAGCGGGTTGAGGCTTTCGGCCGTCAGCTTGGCGAAGTTGATGACCGAGTATTCCTCGGTCGGCACTTCGGCTTCAGGCATCCTAATGCCGCCGCCGCCCACTCCGTATTGGTTGCTGTTGACAAGGTCGTAGAGGCCGAAGAAGACCGGCGTCGTCGAGATCTGGCTTGGCTCGTGCGGCGCCGGCACGCCTTCTGCAAGCCACCGCTGCATGTCGACCAGCGCGGCTGTCTCGACCTCGTAGAGCGAGGTGTTGTTGACCTGGTTGACACCGTCCAGCACGGTCCCCGTGCCCTCGATCGGCGTGCCGAAGGTGCATGCGGGAACGGGCAGGCTCGGCTCCTCGCGCGCGATCGTCTCGATCTCGTAGGCGGCCTCATGCGCATCGATGTGCGAGGCGCCCGGCAGTTCCCAGGTGCGCAGGTAGGCGTTGTCTGCCTGGCGCGCTGCCGCGGCGTCGAGCTCGACGATGTCGCCCTGCGTGTTGAGCTGGATGAAGGGCGCGGTGTTGTCGGTGCGGATGTATGCCGGGAAGGGCGACGTGGCGATCAGCCCGTTGCCGAGCGGCGCCGCGGTCACGGCGCGGCCGACCGCGATGAACCCGTTGAAGGCGTGCGTGATCGGCTGGAAGGCGTTGACGTATGTGTCCACCCGGAAGGCCGACTGCGAGTCTCCCATGCCGATCAGCCGCTTGGGCGTGAGCCCGCCGAGCAGCGTGGCGCTGTGCGCCTTCACCGCTTCGGCAGCTTGGGTGAAGATCGAGTAGGACTGGCCGTCGCTGCTGTCGCCGAGGCCGGCGTAGCGCTTCGGGTCCCACCTGAGGAGATCTTCCATCCCCGCCTTCTGGGCGGTCACCCCGACGAAGGCATAGCCCTGCCGCACCGCTTCTTCGCCGATCTCAGACCACACCGGGTCCTGGTCGCCGCCCGTGGTCACGTTGGTCCATTCGAAGATCACCGTGCCGTTGAACTTGGCGGGGTTCTTCGGGTAGCGCACAAGCAGTCGCGTGGTGTAGGGGACGTTGCTCTGCGTGACCGAGATGTTCCAGTTGCCATTTGAGCTCCAGAAGCCGTTTTCCCGGTAGACGTCTGTGGCGCCGGACATCTTGAACTCCTTTTCGGCATAGTCGTAGCGTTCGAGGAAGCGCGTGTTCAGCGCCGGTTCCCCGACGACGCCCGAGGGCGGCGGAACGGCGTCATACGGATAGCCGTGTTCCCCGCTCGTGTAGGGGATTTCCGTCAACGTCGGCGCCGGCAGGCTGCTCGCGCTGCTCGTCGGAGCGGCTTCTTCCCGCGGCGGCGGAGGCCACCACCAGAAGGCCTCTGCGGTCGCGCTGTCAAGCGCCATTGTGCCGGCGAGGACAAGCAGCGGGAGGAGCAGCACAGCTGCCCTCCGCGCCCGCGCTCGCGAGCGATGAACGTTCCTGTTCATGTCTCCTCCTTCGTTTGGCTTGAGTCCGGTGGGCGGCGGGCGCAGGCCCGCTTTGCACCGCGATCTGCAAAAGAGTAGCACTCTCATACCAGACTCCGGCGCCGCTCCGGAGCACTCCGCGCGATGCGCGACCGCTGGCGATCGAGCCGGCGTGGCCACCGCGCTGCCACGTTAGCCTTGGCTGCACACGATCGCGATGCACCGCCAACACCGTCTGAGAACACTGGCCTCCGGCGCGCTGCTCCCGCTTGCAGCTGCCGCATTAAGCTCATGCGGCGCCAGCGCGCCGGCCGTGCGTCCACAGCGAGCGCCCGAGGGCGCGAAGAGGAGCGCGGCCATGGGCGCTTCGACGGCGGCGCGCATGTCGAGCGCCCGATCGACCACGCTCGCTGCACCGCCTCGCCGGGTGACCCTCACCCCGCTGCGCAGGCCGGCCAACCTGGCGCCGTTTCAGCACCCTGGGGCGCCCGGGGAAGGCGTCTGGCATGCGGCAGGGCGCCGCGTGCAGGGGATGCCTGCGGTCTACGAGACGACGATCGTGCCTCCCGGCGGCACGCAGCCGGCAGGGGTAGCGTGGATGGACACCAGGCTCCTTGAAGCGAGGCTGTACTCGGGCTCGGAGAGCCCGGGGGGCGGGCCCTACCGCTACACGGCGCCGATCGACCTAAACAGCGCAATGACCCTCGTCGCCGCCTTCAATGGCGGCTTCAAGATGGAAGCGGCGCACGGCGGCTATTACACCGAAGGTCGCACGATCGATCCGCTCCGGGATGGGGCCGCCTCGCTTGTGATCTATGCCGACGGCTCGGTCGACGTCGGCGAATGGGGCAGCGAACTGCGGATGAGCCCGCAGGTTGTGGCGGTGCGCCAGAACCTCGTGCCGCTGGTTGCGCAGGGCAGGCCGACGCCGCTTGCCGGCAGCGCCGAATGGCAGGTCTGGGGCGCCACCTGCGGCGAGCGCTCGTGTGCGGCGAGCGTTCCCGGCATCGAGCATCAGTGGCGCTCGGCCGTGGGTGTGACCGGCGCGGGAGCGCTCGTGTACGTGCAGGGTCCGGCGCTCGACCCGCTGCAGCTGGCGCAGCTGCTCGTCCGCGCGGGCGTCGTTCGCGGGATGGAGCTTGACATCAATCCCGACTGGCCGATATTCGCGACCTACGACCCCGCGAGCGAACTCGGCCTTGCGAGCGCAGCCAACGGCCATGGGCTGCTGCCCGGCACGGTGCGCAGCCCGGCGGTCTTCTTCGAAGCGTGGTGGGCGCGCGACTTCATCACGATGTCCGCACGCCACCAGCTTGGGTGAGCCGGATGGGCGCGCCTGGGCCCGATCGAGCGACCTTTGGCATCTGACGAGGGCCGGCGATCAGCTTGAGAGCGCGCGAGCGCAGAGCCGACCCTAGGGCGGAGGCTGCGCCGCCTCAGTCTCCCCCGAAGCGACGCCGCCGGGTTTCGAACTCCGCAAGGCATTCTTCAAAGCAGCTGCGGTCGAAGTCCGGCCAGTGCTCGTCGCGAAAGACCAGCTCGGTGTAGGCGAGCTGCCAGAGCATGAAGTTCGAGAGCCGCATGTCGCCGCCGGTGCGAATCAGCAGGTCAGGGTCGTGCATCTCGGGCGCGTAGAGGTGCTCCCGCACGGTGTCGCCATTGCCAGCAAAGGCGGATACGGCATCCTCGAGCTCCTGGCGCCCGCTGTAGTTGACGGCCAGGAACAGCTTAAGATCACAATTTGACGCTGTCAGCTCCTCAGCTTGGCGCATCTGATCGACCAGTCCGCTGGGGAGGCCGCTGCGGACGCCGATGAAGCGCATTCGCACTCCGCGCTGAGCGACGACTGGAGTGCTTGCCGCGATGCTGCGCTCTGCAGCCTCAAGGAAGGCCTGGACGTGCTCATCTGATCGACGCCAGTTCTCGGTTGACCAGGCGAAGATCGTCATCTCCTGAATGCCAAGCTCGCGCGCGTCCAGCACGCGCGCTAGCGCCGTGTCGAAGCCCGCCTGATAGCCCTCGGCGACGGGGAGCCCGCGAGCCGCAGCCCAGCGCCGATGCCCGTCCACGATCAGCGCGATGTACCTGGCTTGTCGCTCGGCTCCTCCTGGGGAATGCGGTGCGGCTCCCTGCCGAGGCAAACCCTTTTGCCCGTTCTCTCGATTCATCCCTTGCGCCTGCGTCCTGAGCGTAGCGCTGTTGCTAGCCCTGTTCGAGAGCCACTGCCAAGGGTACCCGCGACGCAAGCCAGATCGGCACCATCGCGATCAGCGACGCGGCACCGATCACGATCGCGAAGATCTCGATCGGGCCGGCCCCAAAGGCAAAGCTGGAAACTGGGAAGCCTGTCACATGTCGCAGGTAGGCGTCGAGGATTGCCTCGCCGTAGATGCCGCCAATGACGCCTGCGGTGCAGCCAGCTCCGAGCGTCAGGGCTGCCTTCACCACAAGAATTCGCCGCAGCCTGTGGGCCGGTACGCACTCGATGCGCAGCGCCGACAGCGAGGGGCGCTCCTGCCAGACGTCCGCGCTGAGAGCAGCGGCCATCGCCATGATCGATCCTATTACCAGCAGCAATGAGATCCATTGCAGCTGGCTCAGACCTTCGCCGGTTAGCGATAGAAACCCATTGATCCACGCGCGCGCAGAAGTGACTTCAAGCCCGCCTCCAGCGCCTAGCGTGGCACGCACCTCGCGCTGAACTCGGCCCGGGCTTGCGCCGTCAGCCAGCTGTGCGGCGAGCACCGTCGGCTCGACCGTCCCCAGCAGCGCAACTGCCGTGCGTCTGTTGGTGAGAATCGACCCTCCAGGCCAACCGAGATTTGTGGTCAATGCTGCAACGTCGAATTGCCTGATGCCGGAAGCGGTTGGCAGCCGAATCGCTGCTCCGACCGACGCGTGTAACGTGGCGGCGAGCTGTGCCGAGATGGCGATCCAACCACCTTGGTCAAGATGTCGCTCGGCGCTTCTCAGGCCACCGGCAACGATCTGGCTCGCGAGCAGCTCGGCTCGCACGCGCTGTGGAAAAGCAAAGGTTAGGGCGCGCTGATTGCCAATGTCGAAGAACCCGCCCTGCAGCGCTCGAACCATCGACACACCGGGCACTCGTGCTATGCGCGCTTCATCATTACCCGGCTGGAAGTCGGTCATCAAAAGCTCATCGTGGGGATTCAGCACCCATACCTCCCCTGCCGCAGCGCTTGCCTGCGCCGTACGTGTTATCCCGGCCAGCAGGTCCCCCCGCGAGCCCTCGAGCGCGACAGCCCCGAACAGCGCCACGGCGCCGGTCATCACCAGCGCCAGCGAGCGCAGGTTGGTGCGCCGTAGTGACATCACCGCCACGGGCAGAATGCTCAGGCGGCTGGAGTGCGCCGCGACCCACCCCGCTGCGCCGACCATCCCGATGAAGAGCAGGGGCATCGCCGCCACGCAGGCCAGCGCGACTGCCACACACGCCACGAGCGCAAGCGCTGGATCGGCGATGTAGATCGCCGTTGCGATCCCAAGCAGCAGCGCTGCAGCGCAGGCAAGCCGCACGGCAATGCGGGGGGTGACCCCATTGCCCGCCTCGCCCTCTTCTCTGAAGATCGCATCGGTCGCGCGCGCTCGGCGCAGGTCAGCGGCGGGCAGCATCGAGGCGATGCAGGTTGCAAGCACCCCACCGACAAGCGCAAGCAGCGGCGGGCCTGCGCCGATGACGAGCCCTTCGCCGAGGACGAAGGCTTGGGAGAGGTAGCCGGGGCGCTGGTGAAAGACGCCAAGCGCAAGACCGTAGCCGGCACCAAGGCCGACCAGCGAGGCTATCAGGCCCAGGCAGAGCCCCTGGAAGAGCAGGAGCTCCACCATCGCGCTGCGCCGCGCGCCGTCCAGGCGCAGGTCGGCAATCTGCGCGCGGCGGTCGGGAACGGTCAGGAGCACCGCGTTGAAGGCAAGCAGGAAGCCGAGCAGCGCGGCCACCGCCGCAAAGAAGGTGCTTGCCAGATCGCCCGGTGCAAGCGCCTGATCGAGCAGCGCGATCTCCTGATCTGCTGAGGCGACGCTGATGCGCCCGCCGGCGATCCTTTCAAGCCCGCGCCTGACCTGCGCGCCGCGGCCCGGGTAGGACTGCACGAGGATCCGCGAGACCCGGCCCCTCAGCCCCGAGAGCCCCTGCAGCGCTTCAAGGGGCATCGCGCCGGCAAGCACGCCCGAGAGCGCCCCCACCGCTTCAGGCCCGAGCACCGCTGAGACCTTGAGCGGGTAGGCGCGCCCGCGCACCGCAAAGCGCACATGCGCGCCGCCCGGGCCTTCAAGCGAGGCGCGGCTGATGCCAAGCGCGCTTGCGCTTGCGGAGGAGAGCCCGATCGCGCGCTCTGAGAAGACCGCCCCCGGGACGGTGTGGGAGAGGCCGTCCAAGATGCCCAGGGCGACATCGGTGCCAAGCACGGTGACGGTCAGCTGCCGTCCGTCTGCAGAGCGCACCGTCGCCTGCTCTTCAAGCAGCGGCGCCGCCTGCTTGACGCCCGGAAGGCGTTCGACCTCTGCCAGCAGCCCTTCCGGGAAGCCTTCCGGGCCGCGGGCGCGAAGCTGCAGGTCGGCGTGGCCGACGACCTTGCGCAGCACCTGGGCTGCCGAGCCGGCGATCGAGCCGCTTGCGACCAGCGTGGCGAAGACGAGCGCCACCGCGATCACGATGCCAAGGCCGGCAAAGAGCTCCTGGGAGAGGTGGTAGCGCAGGCGGCTGCGGTAGAGGTAGAAGAGGCCATAAGGGCGGATGAAGCGCCGGGCCTCCGGCGGGAGCTCTTGGAGCAGACGCCTTGGCGCATCGGCGCCGCCCGCTCGCTCAGGGGCGCCGATGTCCATCTGGCCCCCCGGCGATCAGCGCCCGCGCCTGCTCCTGGTCCCCCGCCTCAAGCAGGCGCCCGTCGCGCAGCACCATGCGCCGATCGGCAGCTCCTGCGGCCTCAAGGTCATGGGTGACCAGCAGCACCCCCGCGGAGCGCTCGCGCGCGATCGAGTGAAGCAGCGCCACGATCTCATGGCTTCGCACGCTGTCGAGGTTCCCGGTCGGCTCATCGGCCAGGATCAGCCGCGGGTGCTTTGCCAGCACGCGCGCGATCGCAAGGCGCTGGCGCTCCCCGCCTGAGAGCTGCTCGGGAGTGTGGGAGAGGCGATCGCCCAAGCCCACGCGCTCAAGCCAGGGGATGACGGCCGCCTTTGCCTGCCGCAGGGAGAGCCCGCCCAGGATCAGATAGAGGCAGGCGTTTTCAAGCGCTGAGACGTTGCCCATCAGGTGGGTGTGCTGGTGGATGAAGCCCACCTGGCCGCGCAGGTAGGCGGAGAGCTCGCGCTCGGGCATGGTGGCGAGGTCGCGTCCGCGGAAGCGAAGCGTGCCGCCTTCTGGGCGCATCAGCCCCGCCGCCAGGAACAGGAGCGTCGTCTTGCCCGAGCCGGAGGGCCCGTGCAGGGCGAGCATCTCGCCACTGCAGAGGCTGAAGCTGACCCCGTCCACGGCGCGCACGACCTCGCCTGTCGAGTGGTAGTGCTTGACGACATCCTCCAGCTCCAGCAGCGGCTGGTCGTCGTCGCCGCCGCGCTGCGGTGTCTTTGGCGGCGCGCTCTGCGTTGCGGACATCAGGCTGACCTGCGCAGCGGGATGACCTCCGCCAGCGCTGGGCGCCGCTCCCCGCGCAGGACGCCGCGGTCGATCGTGAGCGCCCTGTCTGCGCCGAGAAAGAAGGTCTCGCTGTCGGTTGAGTGAAGCACCGTGATGCCCTCAGCCGCCAGCGAGGAGAGCAGGGCGATGATCTCTTCGCGCTCACCCATGGGCAGGCCGAGAGTCGGCTCGTCGATCACCAGCAGCCGGGGGCGGCGAAGCAGCGCGCGGGCGATGCGCACGCGCACCTCCTGTGCGCCGTCAAGCTCCTCCACGCGTGCGCCGGCGCAATCTGCGCCCACGCGCTCAAGCGCGCCGTGGAGGAGCCTGGTGATGGCCGAGGCCTCAGCGCCGCGCGAGAGCGCTCCCTGGGCGAGGAGGTCAAAGACGCGCGCCCGCTGAGAGCGGCGCTCAAGTGCGTGGCAGTAGGCGATCTTCGCGCACAGGGACTCGGCGCCGGGGCGCCCTATGTCCTCTCCCTCAAGCAGCACGGCGCCCTCATCGGGGCGCTCGATGCCGGCGGCAATGCGCAGGAAGGTCGAGCGACCTGAGCGCCTCGTGCCCCAGAGGGCGGCAAGCTCGCCGGCCTCAAGCTCAAGGCAGACGTCGCTCAGCGCGACCTTCGCGCTCGTCCCCCGCCCATAGCGCTTTGAGACGTGGCGCAGCTCGAGCAGGCTCAAGCGCTGCTTCCCCTTGCGGCGTGCTCTTCGATCGCTCTGCGCGCCTGGGCCAACAGTGCGGCGGTGGCGGAGAGCAGCTGGCGGCGGCCCTGGAGGTGAAGGCGATCGGCAAGCAGCAGCCGCTCACGCTCTGCCTGCTCCTCGCGGGGCTCGCTCAGCGCCCGGGAGGGCTGATCGGCGACGCAGGCCGCTTCAGCGCGCTCGATCACCTCAAGTGCCCCCTCGGGCCAGTCGGCTAAGGCGGCGAGCGCCAGGAAGAAGGTCTGCCCGTCCACCAGGAAGCGCTCAATCTCCGCCACCAGGTGGTCCTGGTAGGCGCACTCGCCCTGCGCGGTGGCACGAAAGCGCGTCCTGCGCACCCCGCGTGTGGTGGCATCGGGCAGCACTTCGACGAAGCCCCGTTCCTCCAGCGCCTCAAGGGCGCGGTAGACGTATGAGGGGTCGCGCAGGGGCAGCAGGCCGCGCAGCTCCTCCTCCAGGCGCCCCATCAGCGCGTAGCCGTGATCGGGCTTGGCTATGACCAGCCCCAGCACCGCCCATGCGATGGGCGATTGGATCGGCGAGCTGCGACTTGCCAGACTCTGCGGATTTACGCCTTGCGCGCTTCTTGCCCTGTCCCTGTCTGCCTGCATGCTTCCTCCTCGTCTGGATCGCGCTGAGCGCAAGCAGCGCTTATCGCAGATGCTACACCGTGTAGGGGCAAGCAGGCAAGGGGAGTAGTGGTCTTAGTCCACTATTGGAGTGGCTCTCTTGACTGATGGTCGCTCTTTTTTGAGGTGGCCTCTTTGCCTATATCAGCGGCAACGTGACTCGCCCACTCGCACGCCGGGCTGTCGCCCCGATGCCCTCCTCCGGATGTGGGCGCACCAGCATGGGATTCCAACGGCTTGCGGCCATCCCGGGCGACTCGCGAGTCCTCCAGCACGCGGGTCGGGCGCAGGGGGCGCCCGACCCCGCGCGCGTGAGGTGAGGGGCGGCGCTCAAGGGGCCGAGCGTGGAGGGGGCAGCGTCGCCACCGAGATGGCGTGCGGCCTGACGGGCGCTGGATGTCGTGCTCGTCGCTGAGCTTGCTCCCCGATTGCGAGATCGCAATGCCCGGGAGCTAATGGCGATGGGCGGACCTGGGCTCGAACCAGCGACCGCTCGCGTGTGAAGCGGATCGGTGAGCTCACGTCCGCGCAGGTGGTGTACGCACCGCCACCGCAGGATCCGTGGTGAAGGTTGTGCGACAGCGGCCATCGGCAGCATCACTCCCTTATTCTCATCCTGGCCGGCCTTGGCAGGGGCGACTCTGAAGAGAAGCTCCTGGCCCATGTAGCGCCGCTGCTTCACCCACTCCGCGTGTTGCTCGGCAAGCATCGCGCCGATCAGTCGGGTCGCCGAGGAGCGGTCTGGGAAAGTGCCCACGACGTCGGTGCGCCTTCTGATCTCCCGGTTCAGAGACTCCTTTAGGTTGTTTGACCAGATCTGCCGCCAGATCTCTCAGCGGTTAGGCGGTGAAGGCGAGGAGGTCATCGCGCGCCTGCTCCAGGTGCGCCGCTGCCTGCGGCAGCTTGCCCTCCAGTGCGTCCACGACACGAGCAAACTGCGCGTGCACCTCCGTCTCGTCTGGCTGGTCAAAGATGGTGCGCACCAGCGTGGCCACCCACGGCTTTAGTCGACTTCGGCACCTTGGCGGGCAGATCCCGTAGGTAATGGGTTCTGCAGCGCTGCGGAGAGGCGCCGGGCAAGGTGGCTCCGATCGCCTCCACGAGCCCCCGGTGGGCATCGGAGGTGACCAGACACACGCCCGAGAGGCCCCGGGCAACCAGGCCCCTGAAGAACGAAAGCCAGCCGGCGCCGGACTCCTCGCTGCAGATCTCCATCCCCAGGATCTCCCTGTAACCGGTGCCGTTCACGCCGGTGGCTATCAGAACGTGGAGCTTCCTGACCTTCGCCCTCCTCGCGCACGCGGCAGACCGGCGCATCGGCCCAGCAGAAGCGGTAGGGCCCTTGATCCAGCGGACGGTTGCGTAAGGAATCGACCGCCTCCTCCAGGGCTTTGGCCATCTCGGAGACCTGGCTCTCCTGAGATCTGGTCGATGCCCATCGCACAGCACAGGCGCTCGAGCAGCCGGGTGGAGACGCTCAGCAGGTAGCTTTTGGCAATCACGCTGATGAGGGCCTGCTTTAGAGCGCCGGCGGCGCCCCAGGAGCCACTCGGGGAAGTAGCTGCCCTGGCGGAGCTTTGGCAGGCGCAGCTCGATCGAGCCGGCGCGGGTGTCCCAGTCGCGAGGGCGGCAGCCGTTGCGGGAGCCCGTGCGCTCGGTGCTGACCTCTCCATATCCGGCGTGCCGTAGGGCTTGGGCCTCTGCGGACATCAGCGCTCAGCAGATGAGTCTTCAGCAGCGAGCGCAAGGTGTTGGGGTGCACTTGTTGGCGCTTGAGCACTCACGAGCTCGGAAAGGTTCATGCTGTGGGGTGCCGGCCAAGAGTGGTCATTTCCTTCGTCTCGTTTGACTTGATCTACGAAGGATCCCGCGATGGCCGCGCTACGTGCCGGGCCGCTGCGCGAGAGTGGGGTCGTACACCACGTGCGTGGACGCTACTAGTGCAAGCACACGTACAAACAAGCACAACGTGCAGTCATGGATGCATTCAGCACGCCCACCGTGAGCAAGGTGACGGCCTCGACCCAGAGACGGAAACTGCGATCGAGGCTTCGGCCCGCGTGCGGACGCCCGAAGTTGCCCCTCCTGTCGGTGCGTGGGCGCGCCACGTAGGCGCTCTTTGCGCGCGCTCTCCGCTCGCGAAGGCGGGTGGCACCGATGGCGCGTGCCACAAGCGGGCAGGTCGTGATCCGCAAGCGCAGGGCGACGTGCGTCTAGGGGCTCTGCTTGCGCGCCTGCCGCGCACGCCGCTATGGGACGCTCGGGTCGACTGTGGAGGGCTGGACCACCGTGAAGGCGCAGACCGAGCTTGAGAACGTGCTCGTCGAGGTCCGGTTGGGGACTTGGATGCCGCCGCAGCCGGAGCCGGAGGAGCCGCAGGCGCCACGGACGGTGCGGACCTTCCACGAGGTTGCAAGCGAGCGGCTCGCCGGCAGACGGACCGGCGCGACGGCGAGCGCGAGCGGCTAAGCGCGCTGATCGAGGGCCTTCAATGGGCGCCAATGGGCACCAGCGGCCCCGATGTCGCCTCCAAAAATGCTGCTGAGACGCTGCGCGCCGACCTCGAAAGTCGTGCGTTTGCGGTAGAGAATGAGCATGGGCGCGGCTGGGTTCGAACCAGCGACCTCTCGCGTGTGAAGCGAGCGCTCTCCCACTGAGCTACGCGCCCTTCAGGGGCAATTCTACGCGCTCCGCCTGCGAATAGTCATCGCGATCGCTCCTCCCGAGGCCGATCGCCACGGCACCGGGAGGCGAGTGCGCCCCGACTTGACTTGATGCGCCAACCGCCAGGCGCTCTCGGTCCTCTCGCCCTGCGCTGACTATTCGCAGAGCGGCCGCCGCTCTAAGCAGGCCTCCGGGCAGGAGCGGCGCTGTGGGGGACGAATAGGTGGCTTCCGAGGAGCGTGTGCGCCCGGGCGGCCGACCGGCGTCATCTCGACAGCCGGAGGCGGTATTGTTTTGCGCCTCGCGCCCACCGTCAACCACTAGCACCGATAGGAGGCTTTGATGCCACAGACGAAGAAAGCAGCATCGCGAGCAGCCAGGCCACTCCGCGCCTTCAAGGAGCCAGCCGCGCTCAAGCGGCTAACCAAGTCGCTGGAGACCGCGCAGGATGCATTGACCCAGCTCCAGGCGCATGCCGGCCGCGACGTCAGCAAGAGCGCTCGCGACCTCTACAAAGACGTCAAGACGTTCGTCAACTCCGCGCGCCGTGACACCACGAAGTTCGCTAAGGCCATCCAGCGTGACTTCGACGAGCTCCAGAAGAACGTCACGCAGGGCGCGCGGCAGACCGCGCGGCGCGCAGGCGCCGGCGCAGGCGCGTCGGCCACCAAGAGCTCCCGCTCGCGCGCTACCACCCGCTCGACCGCCAAGCGCGCCCCTGCCAAGCGCACGAGCACGCGCACGCGCGCTGCGAGCAAGCCCTGAGCGGCTGAGCACCGCCACGGGCCGAGCGCCACGGGCGGGCAATGCAGGAGCGTATGCGCCCGCCGCGGAGGACCGCGGCGGGCGCTCGCCCTCTACACGGTCTGTACGTTCACCGCCTTCGGGCCCTTTGGCCCGGATTCTGACTCGTAGGTGACGCGGGCGCCTTCATCCAGCGTTGCAAAGCCGCTGGCGATGATGCCCGTGTGGTGAACGAACAGGTCAGCCGACTTGTCGTCTGGCGTGATGAAGCCAAAGCCCTTGTCGTTGCTGAACCATTTAACGGTGCCTTCCGGCATGGAGATACCTCCGTTATCGATGTGCTGCGAACGCGGAGGCTGCTACTGCAACGACTACGAGCGCCCGCACTGATTGCTTCGTCGGGTTTGGGTCCGACCTCGTAGGTCGCACGCTAGCAGGCGCTCGCGCGCATGACCTCAGCCATCGCTGCTGGTGGCGGTGGTCGTAGTTTCATCGCCGCCTGCCGACTCCGCCGCGCTGGCGGTCGACACCGTGGTTTCTTCAGTGCGAGCCACTTCAGCTTCGCCACCTGCGGTCGGGCCTTCTTCGCTTCTGGCCTCGTGCTTGGGCGTGCTTGCCGAGCGCTGGTCGCCGCCGCCTTCCTGCTGCTCGCGCCCTCTGCGGCGGTCGCCTTCGGCGCTTTCGCGCGCGATCGGCACGCCTGGGCTCGGCAGGGTGCCCGCAGCAGGCGCCTGCGGCGCTGCTTGCAGCGGCGCCGGCGCCGGCGCAGGACCATGCGCTGCGGTCCGCCGATTGGCGGATCGCTGACGGCGTGGCGGCCTGCTCATCCTGCGCTGCCCGCCAGCTCGAGCTGCCCGGCTCCGCTGCACGCCCGCAGCTGAAGCGGCGCTCCTGCTCGCAAAGAGCCGATCAGCGCCCGGCGCCCTCGCCAGCAGCGCGCTTTGCCTCCCGGCGGAGAGCGTTCTGTGTCCTGCGCCGCCGCTGCCCACCCCGGCGCTGAGCGCTCCGCCCACTGCGGCTGCCACGCCGAGCAGCGCCACGGCGGCCTTCGCCGCGACGCCCGCCCCAAGCATCGATCCGCCGAGGCCGGTGCCCGCGCTGCCGCCGGCTGTGGCTGCAGCGCTTGCCGCTCCCGCCGATGCTGCCCCCGTCCGGGCGACGGCGTGGGCGCCCGCGCGCTCGGTCAGCTGCCCGACGCTTGCGGCCAGATGGCAGCGGGGGCGCGGCTGGGCGGCCCAGCGCAGGAGCAGCGCCGGCGTCAGCGCGGTCGCCAGCTGTCTCAGGGTGCTTCGAGCCCGGAACACGAGGCCGCGCACGGCGCTCTCGCTGATCTGGAGGCTGGCCGCTATCTCCTTGCGCGACATCGCCTCAAGCTCGGTCTGCATAAGCGCGAAGCGCTGCGCGGGCGGCAGCTGGGCGAGCGCCTCAAGCGCCCCTCTGATGCGCGCCTGCTCCTCGGCAATCGCGGCGGTCTCGCGCGGATCAGCGAGATCCTGCGCCGGCAGCGCCTCGTCCTGGCGCTGCTCGTGCGCCGCGGCGATCGCGTGACGCAGGATCTGATAGAGCCAGCCGCGCACCCGGCGCACCTCGGTGCCGCCGCTGAGAGCCTCCCAGGCAGCCAGCAGGCATTGCTGCACGGCGTCCTCAGCCTCCTCGCGGCGCAGATGTCTGCGCGCATAGCGGAGAAGCTCGGGGCGGTAGCGCTCGATCAACACGCCGAAGGCCCGCTCTCGGCCGTCGCGGGCCAGCGACGCAAGCCGCGAGTCGCTCTGCATGCGTAGGAGTGCATCTGGGAGCAGGGGGCTCATGCTTGAGTCATCGTCATCAGCCGCGGATGCGCTGAGCGATTTCGTTCAGGCCCGCCGCATGTGCGAGCGGCGGCGAGGTCGCAAACTCGCGCCTCTCGCTCGCCGCCCGCAGCTCTCATGCGCGCCTGGCCGATCGCCGGCTTGCCCTCAGGAGTCGCTGCCCCGTGTCGCTTCGCCTGATGCTTGCGCAGCGGCGCTGCCGGTGCTCCCAGTCGAGCCGCTCGATGGGGAGCCGCCTTCATCGCTATTGGTGCCGGACCCGGCAGAGTCGCCCTCTGCGGAGCCTTCGTGCTGATCCGAGGAGGAATGATCGCCCGAGGCTTCCTCTTCGCGATCTCCGGCGTTGGTCGTTTCGCCCTGCTGGTCGGCCGCGTCTTCTGCGCCGCGAACGCCTTCATCGGAGCTTGAGCCGGTCAGTTCATAGAGGTTGCCTGAGCGCAGCACGACCTGCAGCTCGACCTCTTGGCCGGGCGCAAACAGCGAGAGGTTGATTCCCGCAGGAACGGTGACGCTCAGGATCTGCCCGCTCTGGGCGTTGTCTTCAGCGCTGATCGTAAGCGTCGCGGTGCTGAGGTCGATCGCCATCACAACGCCCTCCAGGTCAAATGGCTTGTTCTGGGCTCCTTCGGCGCTGACGCTCTGTGCTTCCAGCGAGCCGCTTGATCCGAGGTCTGCGCTCACCGTCAGGCGAGTCCCGAGCGCCGGCAACGACGCGGCGCGGGGCCGCCTGGAGGTGCGGTATACCGTCATCGAGACGCCCTCCGCTGAGAGGACGAAGCTCTGATTGCGCGCGTCGACGAACGTCACGATCCCATGCGCGCGAACGTGCGTCCTGCGGCCTGTGCGGCGCAGGCGAAGGAGCGCATAGGTGCCGTTACGCAGGCGATGCACGCGCGCGACGACCGTGGTCCCAATGCGTGGGCTGGCGGCCGCATGCACCGCGGTGAGCTGTCCCTTCGGATTTGCAATCACGAAGGAATGGGCGCGGCTGTTGTGATGTACGACGGTGCCGCGAACGGTTGCTGCCGCGGCGCTGGAGGCGCAGGCGGCAGTTGCAAGGGCGACCGCAAGCGTGCCGGCGGCGCCACGTGCTGAGCGAGAGGAGGATTTCATCGCAGGAGTCCTTTTCTGATCGATTGATGTCAGGCGGCTCGCGGCCGCCGGGGGCTGTGAAGGTGCCCGATGATGTAGAGGGGCCAGCGCGCGAAAGGTCACGCGCAGGTGGACGAATGGCGGAGCGCTCACGCCAGCCGAGCGAGCGGGTTTATCCCGATGAGCGTCTGTGTGGGGACCTCTAGCCTGGTGCTGTGCCCGGCCGCAGCATTCGCATCGCCCGCATCGCGGGCATCCCTGTCGGCGTCAGCCCCTGGTGGCTTTTGATCGTCGCCCTCCTGACCTGGGTGCTCGGCGCGGAATACTTCCCGCAGGAAGTGCCCGGCGTGAGCCCGCTAGCGGCGTATGCGCTCGGGCTGGCAAGCGTGCTGCTGCTCTTCGCAAGCATTCTCGCGCACGAGCTTGGCCATGCGCTGGTGGCACGCGCGCACGGCATCGCGGTGGAGGAGATCGACCTCTGGCTGCTGGGGGGCGTAGCGAAGATGAGCGGCGAGGCAAAGGATCCGGGCGTGGAGCTGCGCTACGCGCTTGCGGGCCCGGCGGTCAGCGCGGTGGTCACGGCGTGCTTTGCGCTGCTTGACGTGCTCCTGCCGGAGCAGAGCACCGCGACCGGCATGGCACTGATCCGCTACGAGCTGCTGATCAATGGGCTGATCCTCGGCTTCAACCTGATTCCGGCCTTTCCACTGGACGGCGGGCGGGTTCTGCGCGCTCTCCTCTGGAGCAGAACCGGAAGGATCGAGCGCGCTACAGAGCTTGCCGCCTCGGTTGGCCGCCTGTGCGGGTTTGCGCTGATCGCGCTGGGGGTGCTCGCGCTCTTCAGCGCCTATGCCCTCGACGGCATCTGGTTCGCGCTGATCGGCTACTTCATCGTCACCGCCGCCCGCCAGGAAATGCTTGGCGTCGAGGTGAGGACGGCATTCGGCGGCGTGAGCGCAGGCGAGATCATGAGCCGACCGGCGATCGTGATCCCCGCCGGTGAAGACGCGCAGCACGCGCTGCGCGACTACTTCTCGCGCTTTCGCTACAGCTCATTTCCGGTTGTCGACGAGAGCGACCGAGTGCTCGGCCTGCTGACGATGCAGAGACTGGAGTCGCTGCCGGCCCGTGCTCTGGAGGAAATGAAGCTGACAGAGCTGATCGATCGGGATCCCGCGCTTCTGACAGGCCCGGAGACGGATGTCACAGCGCTGCTCTCACGTCCAGCCTTTCGCCGCGTGGGCCGAGCGGTCGTCGTCGATGAGCGCTCAGCGCCGCTCGGGCTGGTGTCGGTCACCGACATCGAACGCGCGTTGCGGGCGCAGCGCGTTCGGGCTAGCGCCTCCTAGCGAGGCTGCGCGCCGGACGGCCGAGGCTGCTCTTGGCAGCCGGCCGTCCGGCGCGCGCACGATGCGCGGGCGATGCTTGCGCAGCGCGAGGATCGCGAGCTGGAGGCGTCGATCACTGCAGGAGCGAGCTCTCCACTGGGCGCGGCTCGAGAGGTGATCCCTGCTGGCATGCTCTGGGAGAGAGCGCTCGCGCATCACCTGCTTTCTGACAGGCCTGTGCACCCCACCGATCCCGGGTGCGCCACGTTGCGAGTGCGGTCAACTACGCATTGAGGCCGATGGCGGCGGCCGCGTGGAGCCCGCAGCAGCCAGGCGCGCTCTCGGGAATGATCGATTCTTCTAGCATCTACCGAGACATCGGTCTCCGATGTCCCGAGACATCACAAGGCGGAGGGGGAGGGATTCGAACCCCCGGGCGACGTTGCCGCCGCCAACGGTTTTCAAGACCGCCGCATTCGACCGCTCTGCCACCCCTCCGCGGCAGGTGGCAGGAGGCAGTGTAGGCGCGTTGAGGCCGTTGTGCGCTCTCTTGCGCCGATCGGCGCGCCAGCGCGCGCCAGCAGTCATAAGCTGCCCTGCGCCCACCGTGCCGCCAGGCGCCGCCGGGTCGCGCTCCGCCGCAGGAGCTTGCCGATGGCATCCGGGGCAGTAGACTGCTGGTGCTCGGGAGAGGTGGCCGAGTGGCTGAAGGCACTCGCCTGCTAAGCGAGTATGGGGTTAACACTCCATCGCGGGTTCGAATCCCGCCCTCTCCGTTCCTGTGATGAGTCGGGACATATGTCCCACATGAGTCGGGACATATGTCTCAGCTTGAGGAGCCCGGCCAGCGGCCGGGTCGTTTGTTTTGGTTGCGCCAGTAGCTTTTGGCGGGCTCGATGAGGTGGCGGCTG